>JACCDO010584447.1_pt1 | contig 53467 bp, 55 predicted proteins | sample 7446101 | NCBI WGS metagenome assembly JACCDO01 (sample SAMN15323440, study PRJNA562643) | freshwater metagenome | isolation source: river surface water | place: USA:Blue River Watershed | collected 2017-08-16 | reverse complement strand
CTCGCCGCCGAACTTCTTCGACAGCACCGTGGCGATCGCCGCCGTCAGCGTGGTCTTGCCGTGATCGACGTGACCAATCGTGCCAACGTTGACGTGCGGCTTGGTGCGCTCAAACTTACCCTTGGCCATGGCCGACTCCTTCGCGATTCAATCAGTAAAAATTCAGTAAAAAATTTAACGAACGGCGTTTCCTAATCCCAACCACTCCACAACAAATTCTGGTGCCCATGACGCGGATCGAACGCGTGACCTCTCCCTTACCAAGGGAGTGCTCTACCACTGAGCCACATGGGCAGCGTGACACCTCTGCACTTCTTCTCAACAGCCCCCACGAAGCTTGGAGCGGGTGAAGGGAATCGAACCCTCGTCGTAAGCTTGGAAGGCTTCTGCTCTACCATTGAGCTACACCCGCAAGTTCAAATCCTCGTTACCGCCACATCCCAACTCCACTGCGGGCTCCCTCCTAGGCCGATTCGGACCGCCCGGCGGGCTCCGTGCCAGCACAACACGGGTGGAGGAGGTTGGATTCGAACCAACGTAGGCGTACGCCAACAGATTTACAGTCTGCCCCCTTTAGCCACTCGGGCACCCCTCCGCGCAGAACCAGAAATTATGGTATGGAATTTGCGGCGCGTCAAATTACTGACGGGCCGTCAGGAGGTCCAGCACCTGGCCGCGGGACTCCTCAAAACGAATGCGAACCGGGAGCAAACGGTCGGTTTTGTCGAGCCAGACGTCAATCTGCCCGCTGAACCGGTCCGCCTTTCGGTAACTCGACAGGTGGACGGCCGGCACCAACACCCCGCCCGGCAGCACTACATCGGCGTCGGAGAGCACCAGAAACGCCACGTCCTCCACCTTGTTGCGCCCCGCCATCGGAATGGTGACGAACTCCCCCAGGCTGAATCGCTCAGGATTAACCTTCATCATCCAGGCCAGTTGAATCATGAAACTTAAACGATCTTGAATGCCTTTTACCAGAGGAAGAGGCTCTTTTAAAGAAGAATAGCTAACTTTCTTCTTTTCGTAGTCAAAGGTGGACACCTCTTCTTTACCCCGAGGCGATTGGTGAACGTAGCGCTCCGGCCGCAGGCCTCCGGGGCCGATTGATCCAGTGGTCTGCGCAAAAAACGGTTTGTTGGCAAACACTTTTGCCCAGCCGACTGCTTCGGTCATCAGTCGGATTTCATAGCGCCCCTCCGCGGGAAAACTCACCTCGATCGAACCCTTGCCAATCGCCATCCCCGAGGTGTGATCCCCCCAAAAGGCGTTTAAGGCCACCCCTCCTACCTTGGGAAGTTCGTCCAGGGTCGGGGTGCGGGAGGCGATATCCCGTGCTGGCGCCATCTCGGCGATGGTCTCGGGAGGCGTGTCGGCGGCCGGAAGATCCTGTGCACTCTGCAGTGCCGGCGTGACGGGCAATGGAGGCACTGGTGCGCTCACCGCGGGCATGACCGAGGCAGGCGGCGCCAGTACCCGTACCGCGACGGCGTCCGTCATAGTCGACGACCGCTCGTCCCACCAGGACGGCAGCCACCAGTTCGCCCCCAGGAGCGCCAGCACATGCGCAACCAGAACGGCCAGGGCGATCCGCTTCCATGGGCGCGGTGCAATCCGCACGTCACTTGCAACAGAGGGCGATGGTTGAGCGATCATTGAGCTATTCTAAAAATCCTTTGTCCCGCAGCGGAAACACTATGCAAAATTCGCCCTTCAATCCCTTTGAATTCCTCACCACCCCATGGGGACAGTTGCCACTGGGTGCTGCAGCGGGGGCGTTTAATCCCACCGATGTTCGTGAAATCGACAAGCGTATCCAGGAACTAAAGGCCGTCGAGCAGTGGCTGAGCCTGAATCTGAATCTGCTCAAAACGACCATCCAGGGCCTCGAAGTGCAACGCGGAACCCTCGCGGCCATTCAGGCGTTCAGCGACTCCTTTGCGACCGCGGCCGCTGAAACAGGTTCCTCCAAGCCCACATCCACCAAGCCCGGCGACCCCAATGCCATGGCGGCGGCCTCCGCAGCGGCCATGGCCGCTGCCGCCCCTGGAATGGAACAGGCCGCGCAATGGTGGGACGCGATGCAAAAGCAATTCGAGCACATGATGTTGGCCGCGCAGGCCAGCACGGTCGGCATGATGCCGTCTGCAACGAACTCCAACAAGAAGACCAAAACGGACTCCGGTGGCGCCCCGGGGGGTGCGTCGGCCGAGAAAACCCCTTAGCCGGCGCTGCGTCCTGTGCGATGTCGCCAGTCCGATAAGGCCGCCGTCAGATCCGTCAGCTCCGAGATCACCTTAATCTCCGCCGGCGGACGTCGATGAAGCACCGGGCATCGGCCTCCCGCCCAGATCTCAATTGAAAGCGGCAGTTTGGCGCGCAGCTCGTTGAGCCCATCGAGGACCTGATTCGGGTTCATCACGGGAGAGAACGAGAGGGCAATAATGTCAATGTCCTGGGCGGTGGCGGCCAACACGATGTCCCAAATGGGGGTCTGCGTTCCCAAGGATATGCAGCGGCACCCTTCCAACGCCAACAGGGCTTCCGCCATCAGTAGTCCCATACCGTGGGGTTCGGAAGGGAAGGTGGTCAACAGCACCCGTGGCCGGTCGCCCGGCTGGGGAATCGTGGCAATCGCATTACGCAACACCACCTGCATCGATTCCGTGTAAAGGTGCTCTTCGTAGATTTCCATCTGGCCACGCGACCAGGCGTCCCCGATGCTCTGGGTCAGTGGCGCCACCAGCTCGGTCACGAACCGGGCCAATCCCAGGCGCAGCAGCCGCTGGCCCAATTGCCGGCGCAGCTCCTCGATGTCAAGGGATTTGGTCAGCGCCACCAGGTGGGTCACGTCCGGATGAATATCGGCATGGGCATCGGCACGGTTGCCGGATGCGGAACCGGTGGACGTATCGGCCAACGCCTGTAACTCCGCGATGTCCAGGCCAATAATCTTGCCCGGACGGTGGCCAATGTCCATCAGCCGGCGAATAACCCGCAGCCGATCCACCTGCTCCAGGGGGTAAATCCGCTCGCCGAAGGCGTCCCGTTGGGGGTTCGGAAAGCCGTACCGCCGCTCCCAGACCCGCAAGGTGTCCTTGGATAAGCCGGTATCCCGCTCGACCGCCGAAATGCTGAGATGGACGACCGTCGAATCAGGCGCTTGCATTAAATCCCTTTTTTGTCATAGACAAATAATTGACGAAGATCTTCTCAGCCCATAGTATAGGTTCACTCACCTGTAATGACCAAGACATTTTGATGACCCCTAAGGTATTCCCCGAGTCCCCATTCCACGCTCTCAGCCCCTCGACTCCGTGGCGTCTGCGCGCGATCTTGGTCGCGAGTCTGCTGCTCTTGGCGATTGCACCCTCCGTGTGGGCCCAACCGGGTCAGGGCAACACCTGCCCGGCGCTGCTGAACCACACCGTGCCACGACTCCAGGACGATGTCCCTCAACACCTGTGCCAGTACCAGGGCAGCGTCATTTTAATCGTTAACACGGCCAGCTTTTGCGGGTTCACCCAGCAGTACGAGGGACTTGAAAAGCTCTATTCCCGATACAAAGACCGTGGCCTGGTGGTGCTGGGGTTCCCATCGAACGATTTCGGCAATCAGGAGCCCGGCAGCAACCAAGAGATCGCGGCATTTTGCTCCAACACCTTCGGGGTGAAGTTCCCGATGGCCGCCAAGACATCAGTGAAGGGCAGCGGTGCCCACCCCTTATTTAAACAGCTTGCCCGCCTGTCCGAGGCACCGGGTTGGAATTTCCACAAATACATCCTCGACCGCGATGGGCGATTGGTGAGAAGTTTTTCCAGCATGGTGTCGCCGTCCGACCGACGCTTTATTTCCGAAATTGAGCGCGCACTCGCCGCTCCACGCTCGTAATTTCCGCTTCCAAGGAGACTCCTCGATGAATGCATCGGATAAGATTTTTTCCGCACACGCTCTTCCTGACGTGCAGTCCCACGCCGACACACGTCAACTCGCCATTCAACGCGTCGGCGTGAAATCCCTGGTGCATCCGGTCACGGTTCAGACCGCCAAAGGACCGCAACCTTCGGTGGCCACGGTCGACATGACGGTGGCCTTGCCGCCCGACGTCAAGGGAACCCATATGTCCCGATTCCTTGATGTATTTCAGGCCCATCGCGATCCGATCAGTTTCCATTCCCTTCAATCCCTGATGGACGCCATGCTCGCGCGCCTGGAATCGGATCAGGGCTATTTCAAGTTGTCATTGCCCTACTTCGTATTGAAAGCCGCTCCGGTATCCGGCGTCGAGAGCCTGATGGACTACCAGGTGACCTGGGAATGCGAACAGGTCTCAGGACAGCGCACCATGACCGTGGCCGTCGTCGTGCCCGTGACGAGCCTGTGCCCATGCTCGAAAAAAATCTCAGAGTACGGCGCCCATAACCAACGGTCTCACGTCACGATCACGGCACAACTCAAAGGTCCCATGAATGTGGAAGATCTGATTCGCGTCGCCGAGCAGGCCGCCTCGTGTGAACTCTGGGGACTGCTCAAGCGCCCGGATGAAAAATATGTCACCGAGCGGGCCTATGACAATCCCAAATTCGTCGAAGACCTCGTGCGCGATATCGCACTCGCACTGTCCAGCGACGAGCGCATTGCAGGCTACAGCGTAGAATCGGAGAACTTCGAATCCATTCATAACCACTCCGCTTACGCGAAGATCGACCACTTACACCATTGATGAACATTGCGGTCATTGGCAGCGGTATCTCCGGATGCGCTGCCGCTTGGGAGCTCTCCTCCTGGGCACGGGTCACCGTATTGGAGTCGGCATCACGGCTCGGCGGACACACCCACACGCAGCAGATCACCCTTGAGAACACCGCCTTTCCGGTCGACACCGGATTCATCGTATTTAACCATCGCACCTATCCCGGCCTGCGGGCCTGGTTCGATGCCCTTGGCGTGGACACCGCAAAAAGCGACATGTCGTTTTCCGCCAGCCTAAACCAAGGCCAACTGGAGTGGTGCGGCACCAACCTGAATGCCGTGTTTGCGCAACGGCGCCATCTGGTATCCCCCCGATTCTGGTCCATGCTGGCCGATATCGTGCGGTTTAATCGCGAAGCACCGCGCGATGCAGCGATGTTTCGCTCCATGCAAGGAGGCGGGCCAACACTCGGGGAATATCTGGATCGTCAACGCTACGGCCGATTATTTCTGGATGCCTACCTGCTGCCGATGGCCGGCGCTATCTGGTCTTGTCCCACCGAACAGATGCGGGCCTTTCCCATGACCACGTTCACGCAGTTCTGTGAAAACCACGGCCTCCTGACCATCACGAACCGTCCACAGTGGTACACCGTAAAACATGGGGCCCATTCCTACATCACTGCCCTGCGTGAGCGAATGGTGGAATTAGGCCGGTCCGTCACGTGGCGCACCCATCACGATGTGACCTCCATCACGCCGCGCCAGGCCATTCGGAGCGCCGACGCTGTGCATGTCAGCGGCCTACGGCGTGACCGTGCCGAGCACACCCCATTTACCGAGTCGTTTGATGCGGTCGTGTTGGCCTGTCACTCGGACCAGGCCGCCGTCTTGTTGCCCGAGTGGAGCACTGCGCGACGTGTGGCCGCCAAGATTCGTTATCAAGATAACGAGGCCGTGTTGCACACCGACGTTGCGCTCATGCCGCGGCGCAGACGCGCCTGGGCATCGTGGAACTACCTCCATGATTCAAAATCCGATAACACGGCGCGCAGCGCGATGAGCGTGACCTACTGGATGAATCGTTTACAGCCACTGCCCGTGCGCACACCAGTACTGGTCAGTCTAAATCCTATCCGGGATCCCGCGCCCCACACGGTGATCAATCGGATGCATTACAGTCACCCGATTTTTGATGGGCCGGCCGTCCGCGCACAAGCGGAGCTTGCGTCGGTACAAGGCGCGCAAGGCGTTTGGCTGGCGGGCGCCTGGACGCGTTACGGCTTTCACGAAGACGGATTCCAATCCGGCATCCAAGCGGCGCGCGATCTTCAGTCACACTTGGCGACACCTTCGCATGCCGCCCCGATTTCCAAAGCCGCCTGAGCACACGCATCGCCCACGACTGGTGACCGGCCAGGTCTGGCATGCCCGTCTTCATCCGTTTTCCCATGCGTTTCGATATCGTGCGTTTTATCTTCAGCTGCCGCTGCGCACACTTCAGCATGACCCATGCAAGGGCCGTGGCTGGGGCATCAACCGTCGGGCACTACTGAGCGTCCATGACCGAGACCATGGCGATGGACGGCCACTGTTGGAGTGGGCAGACGACATCCTGAGACAGGCCGGTGTTCGCGATGCCGATGGGGAAATCTGGTTGCAAACCTTTCCGCGCATGCTCGGGTACGTGTTCAAACCCGTGAGCTTTTGGTTTTGCGAACGCCAAGACGGCTCCACGGCGGCCATCATTGCCGAAGTGAATAACACCTTTGGCGATCGGCACGTGTATGTGCTCATGCCGTCCCACCGACGGCTCGCGAATGGAGAAACGCTCGAGGTCGACAAAGCCTTCCACGTCTCCCCATTTTTTGATATCCGAGGCCACTATCAGTTTCGCTTTTTTAAGTCGGCGATGGGGGGGCGAGATCTGGCACGCATCGAGTATCGGGATCAGTCCAAAGCCCTGCTGCTCACCTCCATGAGCGGCACATCGTCGGCCCTCACCCAGGCCAGTGCACTGCGCGTCTGGCTTTCCTTTCCCTTGCACTCCATCGGCATAATCACCCGGATTCACTGGCAGGCCCTTGTGCTTTGGCTAAAAGGGGCAAAATTCAATCCTCGACCCAAACACGACGGATCGGCCTCCACCCCACTCTGACCCCATGAACGACAGCACCACATCCTCCACCACCGTCGACGTCACGGATGCCGCGGGCCTTGCGCCAGACCTGCGGGCCCGCCTCGCGCTGCGACTGCTGACATCGCTACGCGTCGGTGAACTCGAGGTGATCTACCCCGATCGCAGCACACGCGTCTACCGTGGCCGCAACACCGCCAGCGCGCCCGCCCATGCCATGCATCGCGCGCAATTGGAGATCCATGACTTCAAGGCCTTGTCCATGGCCGTATCCCGCGGCGACATCGGATTCGGCGAAGGTTATATGCAAGGGCTCTGGTCCACACCGAATCTCAGTGCCTTATTGCGACTGCTCACGGCTAACCGTGAATCGATCGCGAGCGCCATCTATGGGCAGTGGTGGGCTACCGTGATGGATCAGCTTCGTCATCTGTTGCGGTCGAACCGTAAAGCCCAATCCCGAAAAAATATCGCGGCCCATTACGACCTGGGCAATGCGTTTTATTCCACCTGGTTGGATCCGACCATGACCTACTCCAGCGCCCTGTTCGACACGACCGGCGGCTGGGATCGGGAGGTCGATCTCATGGCCGGTCAACACCGCAAGATGGACCGCGCCATTGGGCAGCTCGCACTGGATCCAACGGATCCGGGCCAACGCGTTCTGGAAATCGGCTGCGGTTGGGGCGGTCTTGCCCAGCGCTTATTGCAACGGCACGCCTGCCAGTACAAGGGTCTGACGCTATCCACGGAACAACAATCCTGGGCCCAGAGCCATCTCCAGTCGTGTGATGCCACCCACCGCTGGTCGATTGCCCTTCAGGATTATCGGGACGAAGCCGGTCAGTTCGACGGGATCGTATCGATCGAAATGTTTGAGGCGGTGGGCGAACGCTATTGGGACGCCTACTTCTCCACGCTCGCAAAATGCCTGACCCCGACGGGACGGGCAGTGATTCAGACCATTGTGATCCGCGATCGCCTCTTCGAACGTTATCGACGTGGCACAGATTTTATTCAGCGCTATATTTTTCCGGGGGGCATGCTGCCTTCTGCCAGCGTGTTTGAAACCCACGCCCATCGCCACGGTCTACGTGTGATGGATCGGTTTCACTTCGGCCAGGATTACGGTCGAACCCTGGCCGAATGGCTCAAACGATTCGATGCCCAACGGCCGGCGATCGACGCCTTAGGGTTTGACCTCAGGTTTCAGAGGATGTGGCGTTTTTATTTGGCCTACTGCGAGGCGGGATTTGCGGAAGGAGATATCGATGTCATTCAATTCACGTTGGCTCCGGATCGCTAAGCTCAGCGGCAAGGGCATGCCGCTCCGATTCCACGGCGCTGCCCGATGGACCGGGTGGCTAGCCGTACTGTTCATCCAGGGCGTGGCGATGGCCAATACCGACGCATTCCAGCTGCAAGGCGAAGGCACGCTGCGATGGTTTGGATTAAAGATTTACGATGCGCGATTGTTTTCCACCGATCGCCTGGCCCCGGAGCGGGCATTGCAACACCCCTTTGCCCTGGAGCTCACGTACGCACGGGATTTTTCCGGGCTGAAGATCGCAGAAACCAGTCTCGAGGAGATCCGAAAGTTAACCGGGGCACCCGCCGATCGAACGGAACAATGGTTTGCACAAATGCAAAGGATTTTTCCTTCCGTGAAATCCGGAGACCGCCTAAGAGGGGTCTACGAGCCCGGGCGTGCGGCACATTTCTATTTCAATAGCCAGTTCATCGGATCCATACAGGATGCCGAATTTGCCCGTGCGTTTTTCTCCATCTGGTTAGATCCGCGCACGACAAAGCCAGACCTGAGAAGCCAGTTACTGGGCCGAGCCTCTTCGCGTACCCCGTAATGCAGTCACTGGCCAGCGTCACGCGTTATGGCAGCCCGGGATTTGCACTCGCCTTCACGGCACTTCCGCTGTACCTGCTCACGCCCGCCTTGTATGCCGAACAGATTGGATTGAGCCTTGCAGCCGTGGGGCTGGTACTCATGCTGACACGGCTCACCGATGCCGTCGCCGATCCACTGCTGGGCCGCTGGATGGACCGGCACTCGACCGGTCTGTGGTCCTGGATGTGTGGCGGACTCGTGGTGATGGCCGTCTGCCTGACCTTGCTGGTGAATCCGCCGACCGCCTGGCTGAGCACCGACGGGTTATCCCCCGCGCTCATGTTGGGATGGATGGGCATCATGGCCCTGGGCGTTTCGCTCTCCAACAGTGTGGCCACTCTGGCCCATCAAAGCTGGGCCGTGCGATGGACCGTAAGCGTGTCTGACCAGTCACAGCTCATCGCAGGCCGTGAGGTCTGGTCTCTCGTTGGTGTGATCGTTGCGGCCATCATCGCGGCTCAACGGTCCGGCCCCATCATGGCCATCACCGTGGTCATCGGTGCCACGGTGGCGTTGGGACTCACGATGGGCCTTCGGCATCACGGTGCGCACCATCGGCCACACGCCGCATCGCCGGTGACGCCACCACCGTGGCGCGCCATGCTTGTGTTCAAAGAATTTCGAACGCTCTTGGGCGCGTTTAGCGTTAATGCCCTGGCCAACGCCATTCCGGCCACCTTGGTGTTATTTTTTCTTTCCGATGTCTTGGGGGCCACCCGAGATCAGTCCAGCGCCTTGCTCGCGGTGTATTTTTTGTCTGCGGCATTGAGCGTCATCTTCTGGTCGTGGCTCGCCGCACGCTGGGGGGCGTTACCGGCCTGGCGCGTGGCCATGGGAGTGGCCGTGCTGGCATTCGTATGGGCACTGGGGCTCGACGCGATGGAGCTGATGTCGTTCGCCATCATCTGCATCGTCACGGGGTTTGCCCTGGGCGCCGAGCTGATCTGCCCGCCCCTGCTGCTCGGTCAGATCATCACCCAGCGTGGCCATCGCGGACAACTGGAAGCCAGTTACTTTGGTCTTTGGAATCTGGTGATCAAACTCGCATTAGCGCTAGCCGCCGGTCTCACATTACCGGCCTTGGCGCTGCTGAACTACTCGCCCGGGCAGCCCGCAGCCTCTGGCCGCGATGCGCTACAGTGGGCCTATGCGGGCTTACCCAGTCTGCTGAAATGCATCGCCATCATCTGGCTGAGTCGGATTTCTGCCCACGCGTTTTCACGAAAGGCCTCCTCATGAAAATCCATGTGTTGTTCATTCCACGTGTTCGCCTACGCCGTCGAATTGCCGTTGTGCTGTCGACCTTCTTGATGGGCGGATTGCTGGCCGGGTGTGCGGGCCCCGATCCCATTCAATATCAAACCCAGACACCGGTTCTGGATCTCAAACAGTATTTCAACGGGGAGATCAAGGGTTGGGGCATGGTGCAAAATCGAAGCGGTCAGGTGGACCGGCGATTTGTGGTCACCATCCACGCCTCCTGGAATGGCGATGACGGCATTCTGGATGAAGCGTTTGACTGGTCGGACGGGGAAAAACAGCGGCGTGTCTGGAGACTCAAGGCCGTTGGTCCGAATCGCTACATCGGAAAGGCCGATGACGTCGACGGTGAAGCGATTGGCGAAATCTACGGCAACGCACTGCGCTGGCGCTATACGCTCAACGTGCCCTTCCGTGGCAGTACCATCGGACTGGACTTCGATGACTGGATGTTGCTGATTGACGATAAGGTCATGCTCAACCGCGCCGTCTTCAGCAAGTGGGGGTTCCGCATGGGAGAAGTGACACTATCCTTTAGCAAATAACCCGCCCTCAATCGTTCTTCATGGCCTCTTTTAATCCTCCGATTCACGACTGGAGATCACGCACCGTTTGGATCGTCGGCGCCTCGTCCGGCATCGGGCGCGCACTCGCCCAACAACTGGTGAATGCCGGCGCTCGGGTCGTGGTCAGCGCACGACGGGAGCCGGAACTCAGGGCCATCACGCCGACGCCGTGGATGTGCCTGCCCTGCGATATTGGCGACCCGGCCAGTGTGAACACCGTACTGACCACCCTGCGGGATGCCGATGCATTCCCGGACGTCGTGTTCTGGGTGGCCGGTGTGTATTACCCCATGGACAGCGCCGCACTGGATCTTGACGGAGTCCAGGAGACGTTTCGTATCAACGTGCTCTCGGCCTACAACGCGCAGGCCATGCTGGTCGCCCACTGGAAAGAGAGACGTGAATCACACCACGTTGCCCGATCGCCCCATTGGATTCTTGTTTCCAGCGTGGCCGGATATCGTGGCCTTCCGCAGGCCGCCGCCTACGGCGCCAGTAAGGCCGCGTTGACCTATCTGGCCGAGACCAGTTATCTCGAACTGCAACGGGTGGGCATTGCAGTGTCCGTGGTGAATCCCGGTTTCGTCGAGACCCGTTTGACCCAAAAAAACAACTTCAAGATGCCGGCGATCATCACACCAGAGGAGGCCGCCCGACAGACCATCGCCGGTCTCGCCAAGGGCTCGTTTGAAATCCACTATCCCAAACGATTCACGCGCTGGCTCAAGCTGTTGCAGCTTCTTCCCTACGCACTGTATTTTCGAATCATGCGCCAGGCCTTGCCCAGGCTCCCCCACGACGAACGCTAACGATGCCTCCGGTCGACCTTTCATCGCATACCCAACAATTTATCCGGGCAGCAGAGGATCTTAGTCTGCATTCCCTGGAGTCCTTCTCCATGTTCTACGCGCCCGAGTGTCGATTTACCGATCCGTTTCAAACGGTCGTGGGCCGTACCCGTGTGCTTCAGATCTATCAGGGCATGTTTGATCATCTGGAGGCGCCGTGTTTTCGCAATGTTCGACTGCTCGGGGCCGTATCGGAATCGGCCCGAGAGGCGGTCATCGGATGGGAGTTTGAGTTTGCCCTCGACAAAGGCACTGCCCGGCAGTCCATTGCCGGCTGCAGTCGACTCCTGTTTAACGACCACGGAGAGATACAGGAACATGTCGACTACTGGGATGCATCGCGGCTCATGCAGGCACTGCCCCTTATCGGCCGTCTGATTGCGTGGCTGCGCCGAAAAATCGGGCGGGCCCACTGAACAAATTCGGGATTGGGCCTTTACAATTGGGGGCGAATTTTTAAGGCCATCACGATGCGCGCACCGAATCCCGCCACCATGCTGTACCCCGAACTCTTTCGGGCCTTTGAACATGTCCGTTGGGACCTTGAAAAAGATATTGCATGGGATGGATTTGATCCGTCACGCCTGACCGATGAACAGGCGCAGACCATTAAGATGAATGCCATCACCGAATGGGCGGCGTTGCCCGCCACCGAAATGTTCCTGCGCGATAATCGTCACGACAGTGATTTTTCGGCCTTCATGTCCATTTGGTTCTACGAAGAACAGAAGCACGCCCTCGTGCTGATGGAATACCTACGACGCTTTCGACCGGATCTGGTCCCCAGCGAAGCCGAACTGCACGCCGTACGATTTGAATTCGATCCGGCGCCCGCCCTGGAAACGCTAATGCTTCACTTTTGCGGAGAGATTCGATTGAATCACTGGTATCGATGCGCCGCCCAATGGCATACCGAACCCGTGATCAAACAGATCTACGACACCATTGCCAAAGACGAGGCCCGTCATGGCGGCGCCTATTTGCGCTACATGAAAAAGGCGCTGGTCACTACCGGCCACACCGCACGTGCCGCATTCGCCAAGATCGGCGTGCTCATGGCCAGCGCACGGCGCACCTCCCAGGCGCTTCACCCCACCAATCTCCACGTGAACGAATCCCTGTTTCCGAATGACACCGTCCAGAGCCGCACCCCTGAGCCCGGATGGCTGGAGCGCTGGCTCGACGAACAAATTCGTTTCGATGCGGTATGGGAGGGCAAAGTGGCGGAGCGGATTTTGCACAATCTATCGCTTCTATTCGAACAAAACTTCGCTACCGTGCAGGAACTGAACCGTTATCGTAAAAGTCTCGTAGTCTGACCTCATGTGTACTGTCCCCGCATTCGAATCGAAGATCGTGTCTTCCGATCAAATCGCTAAACACATATCCACACTTGCTCAACCGATCGTCTTTACGAACGGAGTGTTTGATATCGTGCATCGAGGACATGTGACCTATCTTGCTCAAGCACGAGCCGAAGGGGCCTCACTGATTGTTGCGCTTAACGATGATGCATCTACGAAACGGCTCGGCAAAGGAACGGGCCGCCCCATCAATACCCTAGAAGATCGCATGGCAGTTATCGCAGCACTGGAATGCGTATCGCTTGTGACGTATTTTTCTGAAGATACCCCTATCACTCTCATTAAGATAATCACTCCACAGGTTCTTGTGAAGGGAGGAGACTGGCCGATTGATGACATTGTAGGGGGCGAATGGACACGTCAACATGGCGGACAAGTTCTCTCCATTCCTTTCAAGTACAAACGATCTACAACACAGCTAGTCAATCAAATTCGAAAGACCTAATTACTAAAAAGAACTCTCGGTCAAACGATACGCTGCAAAAAATATAATCGTCTCAAACTCGATAATTTTGCAGCGTGACTAGCCCCAACAGCACAAGATGAGGGATCGCATGAATCGATACGGAAGTGCGAAAATCGCCCGCAAACGCCGAGAAGTACGTCCGCCATTGGGTCGCATAGCCCCCATGCACCCACACATGTGACACCTGATGGTGTCGCACGAGCGCCGATATTCCCCCGGTTTGAGCCAACGCAATCCCATGGGAAATGGCCGATCGTGAGTCCAGGGGTATCGCCCCGAGCGAATTCAAGGCCATGACCGCGACATTCGAATCCGACATGTCACGCGACACGTCCACCCATGCATGGAGATCCCGCGTGTGCTCACGCAAGGCGGCATTCATTAATCCGATCCCAGGGAAGATCCAGCCGCCACGAAATGACATCTGGTCAAGGCCATCGATACGAATCAGATCGATGGTCGTTGCGGTACCGGCACTGACCACAAGATGCGTATCGCCCGGTGTGCGTGTCATCTGACCGATCAGCCCGAGACCCGATAGCCAACGATCCACGCCGAGTTGTTCAGGCTGGGTGTATCGGTTCTCATAACGGGAGATGCCGATTCCCCTGAGTGCCAGACAGGGGGTTGGCCGAACAGGAGGCGGCGCATCCCGACCCGTGAGCTGTCGGAATGCATCACAAACCGCCTGTTGCGCGGCCATCGGTCCGACCGAGCTCCACACCATCTGCCATCGTGTCGGCGCACTGGCTGAATCTGCAGCAAAAATCGACGCACCGCGAGTGCGCCACTGCGCCGCTAAAGCATCGGCCGAGACATGGGCGTTATCCATGCGATCTGTATCGGTGGTTCTGACCTGATCCCATAAGATCGCAGGATCCTCGAGAGCGTCTGAAGGGATCCGGAGCACCTGAGACTTTACGGTGGAATTTCCACAGTCCACCAGTAACAAACCGTGATGGCTCATAGGATGTCGCCGCGCAAAGAGAGTTCACCAATATTAACGGTCATGATCTGATCCTGACACTCCAACAGTAACTGACCCCGGTCATTCACACCGCGATGCCAACCGTGCTGCAATACCTCGCCCGTCAGTGGATGCACCACGCTCACGCGACAATTCAAAAGGACATCCCGCCGCATGAACTCTTGCTCCCAGTGCAGACCGAGACCATCGTTCATGCACCGATCGTGCAGATCCTGGCATACCGCTTGCACGAGCACCGCTGGATCGCTCATCGTTACGCCCAAACGCTTTAAATCCGTCACGGGACGATCCAGGGTCGGTGGTTCCTCCCACGCTAGATTGATGCCGACTCCCGCGATCCACCAATCCACCGATTCAATGGCGTGACGCGATACCAAGACACCCGCTAATTTGGCATTCCCCGCCATGATGTCATTGGGCCACTTCAATCCGAGCCGCGCTTGGATTTCCGGATAGAGACGCTCCAACGTTCGCAACACTAATACACTGATGCGCGCCGGGAGCGCCGACCAGGGTGATGCATGGTGTCCACTCGGCCAGCCCATCGACAAGGCCAGGCCACCGTCACGGCTATCCTGCCAGCGCCGGCCATGACTGGCTTGGCCATGGGTCTGCTGTAATGTCCAGAGGGCAAGAGGCGTCGGGGCGGCCGCGGTTGTGGCCGCGTGACATTCCGCTGTAATGCGCCGCAGGACCTCCCGCTGGGTCGAGTCCGTAGTTGGAATATGCTCAGATCGCCACATTGTTGGCATCATAGCCCCATGACCTCTCAGATTCCGAACGTCTTATGAACCGATCCACCTCCATGCTGATCGCTGGTCTTCTGTATGCATGCGGCATCGCCATCATCTCGCTATCGCCATGGTCAGGCTGGGCATGGATCCCGGAATCTCCTCTGGCATTTATGTGGGCCCCCTGGCCCAGGTATTGGACCGGTTTTGATGTCTTGGTGAATATTCTGGCGTACGCGCCGTTTGGGGTATTGATCGGCAGAAGCATCAGTGATCGACTGCGCTATCGCACGCTGGGTGCCGCCTGGTCATTGCTGCTCACACTGGCCGCAGGGCTACTGCTGTCGATCGCATTGGAAAGTCTTCAAACCTATCTGCCGAGTCGTCGGCCCTCGCTGATGGATGTGTTAGCGAACGGATTGGGCACGTTCATTGGTGCATTTTTCGCTAGTGCCTACGCCCAGAATCGCTCGAGACCAACGATTCGAGAAACCACACCAATGGAGATTGGCGCCGTCATGCTGCTCGGGATCTGGTTTCTGGCGCAGGCCGCTCCCCAACCGATCTGGCTCGCCCTTGGCGATATCGGGATTCAAACGGATCTGCGCTCGGTATTCACGTGGTTTACACCGCCGACGCCCGAGAATCCGATGATGGAAGCCGAAGTGTTTGCGGCTCAACGCATTCTTGCCGAAGCCCTCTGCGTGGCATCGGCCATTATCAGTTGTGCGCTGATCGTGCATCTGACCTTGCTGGACTCTTCCCGGTGGTTTGCCCGTTACACCGCTGCCCATTGGATGCGCACACTGGTCATCGTGACGCTGTTGACATTGACCATACGTGCGGGATGGATTTCTGTTCTGTCCGCCGTTCGACCGGACACCTGGTTCACTGCCGGGGCGCAGGCCGGCGTGATCCTGGCCGCACTCTCGGCCTACGGATTGGCCGGCGCTCGGCCCACACAACAGCGTGTTGCCGCCATCGCCGGCTTGATCACCACGATCGTATTGGCCAACAGTCTTCCCGAGGGCGGCTACACCAGCGCCTTGCAGGCAGACTGGTCAAAAGGCCGCTGGTTTAATCTTCAAGCGTTGGCCAACCTGGCGGCCACCGGATGGCCATTTGTGGCCCTCGCGTGGTTATTTTTGATTCTTCCACGCCGGGCCGTGCGTGCACTGGAGCGTCATCCGACACCGCACCGAAACGCAATCCGGCCACGTTAAAATCCGGGGATGAGTTACTTTCAAAAACACGTCTTTTTCTGCATCAATCAACGCGATGAAGATGCCGTCTGCTGCGGCGCCTGCGGGGCCAGCGATATCCAGTCTTATGCAAAAGACAGAATCAAGGCATTAAAGAAAAGCGGTCCGGGTGGTATTCGAATTAACCGCTCGGGCTGCCTCGATCGTTGTGATGAGGGTCCGGTCATGGTCGTCTACCCCGAGGGCATCTGGTATCGCTATGTCGACCAGAGCGATGTCGACGAGATTATTGAAGAACACCTGCTCAATGATCGACCCGTTGAGCGTTTACGCATTTGAACGCCGCCACCCAACGGTTTCTGATTCCGGGCCCCGCCGGATCCATTGAAGTCGCGCTGGACCTTCCCGCGAAAGAGCGTCCCGCAGAGGGTCTTGCGGTGGTGGCGCATCCCCATCCCTTATTCGGGGGCACGCTGGATAACAAAGTGGCCCAGACGATCGCGCGCACGTTTGTCCAGCATGGCATGGTCTGCCTACGGCCTAATTTTCGCGGCGTGGGCCAGAGCGAATCCGAACATGATCACGGTCATGGCGAGGTCGAGGATTTGTGGGCCGCCTGGACTTGGTTAATCAAGGAATTTCCAACGGTGAAGGGCCAGCGCTGGATGGGCGGATTTTCATTCGGTGGTGTCATGGCAACCCACATCGCCCATGAGTGGCCGTCTCATCCGATCACACACCACCAACCGGAACTCAGTCGCGTCATTTTGGTGGGTCTCGGAATCGCCGATGAACGCCGTGCCCCGGCACCACTGACGTCAGCGGCACGGTTAATTCATGGTGAAGACGATGAGGTCGTGTCACTGACTGCCGTACTCGATTGGGTGGCCCCGCAGCAGCATCCCGTCTTGGTCATGCCAAAGGCCACCCACTTTTTCCACGCCAAGCTTCCGTTCCTACGTGACTGCATCTCACGGTGTCTGATGGCATGAACGCGACTGAGCGCGTCCCCACACAGATGGTCCGATGTCTGCTGCTCCTGCTGCTGATGGCCGTCAGCGTCCATCTCGGAAGCAGTCCCTCATGGGCAGCAGTCACCGCCCCGCCATCGTCACAATGGCCAAGTCCGCCGAAACTGGCCGCACGCTCGTGGATACTGGTCGATGCCACCACCGGGCAGATTCTGGCGGCCTCTAACGCCGACCGGGTTATCGCCCCCGCCTCACTCACGAAACTGATGACCGCGTACCTGACCTTCTCCGCCCTTCGTGAACGCAAGATTCGTCTGGATCAAAGCGTGGCCTCTCCGGCAGAGGCCGAGATTCCACAGGGCGCACGAATGTTTCTGCTGCCCGGCAAGAACGTCTCCATCAATGAACTGGTACAGGGATTACTGACCCTCGGTGCCCACGATGCCGCGATCGCGCTCGCAAAAGCGATTGCCGGTTCCGAAGCAGCCTTTGTCGAGCAGATGAATAAGACGGGTCAGAAGCTAGGATTAACCAACACACGCTTTGCAAACTCTACGGGTGTGCCACATTCCGACCATGTCTCCACCGTCGCCGATGTCATGCGATTGGCGACCAATATTGTCAATGAGTTTCCGGAGTATCTGCGCGAATTTGGTCGCCGCGAGTTTATGTACAACGGTATTCGTCAGGTCAACCGTAATCGATTGCTGTGGCTGGATAACTCCGTCGACGGTCTGATCACCGGACGTAGCGACACGGAAGGCTTTGCCATCGCCATCAGCGCCCACCGACCGCAACCCGTCGGAACACGCGAACGCCTGCAGCGACGATTACTGGCCGTCATTGCCGGGGCGGCCTCCGAGGAGGCCCGTGCGCAGGAAGGGCTCAAGCTGCTTAATTTTGGCTTTCAACAATTTGATGTCGTGCGACTCTTTCGGGCCGATGAGGCCAGCGAAGTCATTCCGGTCTACAAAGGGGTCTCCGGCCACGCACGGTTGCACTTTCCTAAAGATGTATTGGTGGCCATTCCGCGTGGCAAAGCCGGCGGGATTCGAACCCAGTTAGAACGTCCCAACGCCCTGCTGGCTCCCGTCACCCTCGGACAGCCGGTCGGTCAATTACGCATCTGGCTCGGCGATACCGAAATCCACCAGGTGCCCGTTGCCGCGGCCGAGTCCGTCAAATCGGCAGGATTACTCGGACGTGCGATTGACGCCCTGCGGCTGTGGTGGAAGACCTTCTGAGACAATTCTCATTTCCTCAGCATTGATTAAAAAAGGCAACACACCATGATTCAAGGCATTCAAGGCGATCCCACCGTTTACCTCAACGGGGAATGGCTGCCCCTATCCCAGGCCAAGGTCTCGGTGCTCGATCGCGGCTTTGTCTTTGGTGACGGCATCTATGAAGTGGTGCCCGCCTATGGCCGCAAACCCTTTCGTCTGGAATCCCACCTGCGGCGGCTGGTGCGCAGTCTGGATGCCATTCGAATCAGTAATCCATTTGATCACACTAGCTGGACGGCCTTATTCCAAGAGGCCATTACACGCAATCAGGGCGATGATCAGTTTGTCTATGTCCAGGTAACGCGTGGTGTCGCCAAACGCGACCACGGATTCCCATCGCCCGAGGTCACGCCCACCGTCTTCGCGATGTCCACACCCTTTCACCCGCCTAATACCCAAACGCGAGAAAAGGGCGTGGAAGTGGTATCCCTGCCCGATGAGCGATGGCTGCACTGCGATATCAAGGCGATTGCCCTGCTCGGCAATGTGCTCGCCCGTCAGGCCGCCACCGACCGAGGTGCCACAGAAGCCATTATGTTTCGGGATGGATTCCTCACGGAAGGCGCCGCCTGCAATATCTGGATGATCAAAGACGGCGTGCTCTGCGCTCCGTTGAAAAACCACCTGGTACTCGAAGGGGTGCGATACGGGCTGATGGAAGAAGTAGCAGAGAAACTCCAGATACCCGTCCAGATACGCCGAATCCGGCAGGCCGAAGTCAGCACCGCCGATGAGCTGCTAATGACATCCGCCACCAAAGAAGTGCTTCCCATTGTGCGCATGGACCAGCGCCCCGTCGGCCATCCATCGCATGCGGGAACGCCTGGGCCGCTTTATAAAAAAATCCGTCAGGCCTACGATGACGTCATCACTGCCACCCGCACCGCCTGAGCTACTGCAGTTTCCCTGTTCGTTCCCGATCAAAGTGATGGGAGCCTGCGCGAATGGGTTCGCAGAGGCCATCGCAGAGGTGATTCGATCATTTGATCCAGAATTTGACCCGGCCACCATCGAGATGCGGCCAAGCCGCCATGGCAACTATCTCGGATTGACCGTCACTGTCATGGTCCATTCACGCGAACAGCTCGATAATATTTATCGGGCCCTCACCGGTCACCCCATGGTCAAGATTGTTTTATAGGCGAATGAAGCGACAGACGCTGCGCAATGCAGACTATCTTCAGACGCTATCGGCGATGCGAACCTTCACGCAGGAACGCTCCCCCGACGCCGAAGACGAACTCTGGCAGGTTGAACACCCCGCGGTATTCACGCTCGGACAGGCGGGCAGGGAATCCCATGTTCTTGATGCGGGCGATATTCCCGTCATTCGAACCGAGCGTGGCGGTCAGGTCACCTACCATGGGCCAGGACAGGTTGTGGTCTATGCCTTAGTGGACATTCGTCGTTTGGGCTTGTTCGTCAAGGACACCGTCTGCCGGCTCGAACAGGCCATGATCGATACCCTCTCCGATTTCGGGATTTCAGCGGCCACCCGGAAACCCGACGCACCAGGTGTCTACGTCCCCGACTCCGGCGAGGATGAAGCGCTGGTGAAGATTGCGGCCATCGGATTAAAGGTGTCGAAGGGCTGCACCTACCATGGCGTCGCATTAAATAACGCCATGAATCTGGAGCCGTTTAACCGAATCAATCCCTGCGGTTATCCGGGTTTGCGCACCGTCGACATGGCTACAATGGGTGTTCAGGCGGACTGGCAAGACGTGGCCAATTGCCTGTGTGATCAGATTGAACGGCACCTCCGACCCGCTCCATGACCCATTACGATCCGCTGAAAAAGCAAAAAGGCGCAGACAAGACTTCTCGGATACCCATCAAAGTGGTGGCCGCCGATCCGCTGCCCAAGCCCGACTGGATCCGCGTCAAAGCGGCCGCTACGTCTTCACGATTTATCGAGATCAAACAGATTCTTCGCGAACACAAACTGCATACCGTATGCGAGGAAGCGTCGTGTCCCAATATCGGAGAGTGCTTCGGCAAAGGCACGGCCACTTTTATGATCATGGGGGACAAATGCACGCGTCGCTGCCCATTTTGCGATGTCGGTCACGGGCGTCCGGACCCCCTCCATCCTGACGAGCCCGAGAATCTCGCCAAAACCATTGCCGCCATGAAGCTTCAGTACGTCGTGATCACCAGCGTGGACCGCGACGACCTTCGCGATGGAGGCGCACAACATTTTGTGGACTGCATTCAGCGGGTGCGCGAACGCTCCCCCCAGACCCAGATTGAAGTCTTGGTGCCCGATTTTCGCGGCCGACTTGATCGCGCCCTGGGCATTTTAAAAGCCGCTCCACCCGATGTGATGAACCATAACCTGGAGACCGTTCCGCGCCTGTACAAAGAAGCACGGCCCGGGTCGGACTACCACCATTCGCTGCAGTTGCTTAAACAATTCAAGCAGGAAGTGCCCGGTGTGCCGACCAAGAGTGGCCTGATGGTCGGGCTTGGTGAAACCGATGAGGAGATTCTTGAGGTGATGCACGATATGCGTGCCCACGACATCGACATGCTCACGATCGGTCAGTATTTGGCACCCTCCACGAGTCACCTGCCCGTGCGTCGCTACGTGCATCCCGATGTGTTTAAACGGTTTGAGCAGGAAGCGCAGCGTATGGGATTTACCCATGCCGCCGTTGGGGCACTGGTCCGATCGTCTTATCATGCCGATCAACAGGCCCATCAGGCGGGTATTTTCCAGCCTGCTCCCTAGACAGCTTGCGGCAAACGCTAGCCCAGTTCTTTCGCCAAGATTTTTCGAAGTTCAGAGAAATTCGGCTCTCCAACATAACGCTTCATGATGTTGCCTTCACGATCCACCAAAAACGTGGTCGGGGTTACCGCCACGTCTCCGTAAGCCTTCGTCCAGACATTGTCTTTGTCGTGAATGACCAGAAAGGGAATGTCACGGTCCTTCACAAAGGTGGCGATGTAATCCGATCGGTCATAACTCATGGCCACCGCGATCGTGGTGAAGCCCTTGGACTCGAACTCCCGATGCACCGCCACGAGACCCGGCATCTCCTTAACACAGGTCACACAACTAGTCGCCCAGAAATTCACAAGGTACGGCTTGCCTTTTAGCGCACTGGAGGACACCGATTGTCCCGTGATGGTCTGACCGGACACCAAAGGTGCGGGCGTGGCACGCAACAGGAATGCGGCGCCGAGGGCAATCATGGCAACCGCCAACAACACGGCTAGTAACGGTGTTTTTGATGCGGATGTGGAAGCGGTGGTAGTCATAAGTGGCATTATAAGAACATGGAATCGTTTGACCTGCATATCGAAGGAATGACATGCGCGGCGTGTTCCGGGCGAATTGAAAACGTACTGAATAAACTCTCGGGCGTGCATGCGGAAGTCAGCCTGCTCGAGCATCGCGCACGGGTGACCGGGACCGACATCGATACGGCGATCGGGGCGATTCGTCGGGCCGGTTACGACGCCTGGCCCATGCATCCACGATCGGCCAGTACGGCCAAGGTGACCCGTTCAACCCTCCGTCTGACATCCCGCCCCATTGATCAGTTCCGTCTATGGGTATCGGTCATTGGTCTGATCGTGATGACCGCAGAGATGGTCGGCATGCTGATGGATCACCATGGTCGGATTCCGGTGGCATGGCAATGGGGTCTGGCCACGCTCATGCAGACCGTCGTGGCCTGGCCGTTTTACCAGCATGCCGGTCGCGCGGCCCGGGCAGGCACCGCGATCATGGACACCCTGGTCAGCATGGGAACCCTCGCCGCGTATGGGTGGTCATGCGCGGCCCTCGTTCAAATGGGTCCGATCACCGGGCTTTTCGGTCCTCCAGCAGGGGAGCACACGCTTTATTTTGAAACATCGATTGTGGTGCTGGCCATGGTCACCATCGGGAGATCCATTGAACAGCGTGCACGCCAGCACGCCTTAGACGCGCTGGCGCAGTTAATCACGCTGGACACCGGGCCCGTAGAGGTCCGCAATAGTGCCACCGGACAATGGCAGGCGCTGCCCCCGGATCAGGTAAGTGTTGGTGATCATGTTCGTATCCCGCCGAACACCGCCATTCGTCTGGATTGCATCATCACCGATGGGCGAACCGAGGTCGATGAAAGTGCCATGACCGGAGAAAGCCAGCCTGTGGTGAAATCCGTTGGATTGCCGCTGTTTGCAGGCTGCACCAATCTCGCCGGCACCGTGATCGCACAAGTCAGTGCGCGATTCTCGGACTCTCGGCGGGCCAGGATCGGCGAGCGACTCCTGAGGGCACTGGGATCACGGGCCCCGATCGCCGCACTGGCCGACAAGATTGCCGCTATTTTTGTTCCCGCCGTATTGCTGTTGGCGTTCGCCACATGGCTTGGATATTGGTGGTGGGCCGATCGTGCTCAGACCGGCATGATCCACGCCGTGGCCGTCCTGGTGGTGGCCTGCCCATGTGCGCTTGGATTGGCCACCCCCGCGGCCATCGCAGCCGGACTCGCACGCTCTGCACAATTCGGATGGCTATTTCGCAGTGCCGAGGCTTTGCAACGGGCGGCCGAGATTGACCATGTGGTGTTCGATAAGACCGGGACACTGACCTCCGGCCGTCCGAAAGTGCACGCCACCAGCACTGACGATCCCTGGCCCCTATGGCTTGCGGCGGCAGCGAGCGCAGAGCGTGGCGTAGAACATCCCCTTGCCGGCGCCTTGCTTTCCCATGCGGCCGGCCGTCCCATGCCCGACGTGACCGCTGTTCACGTGCATCCCGGTCTTGGCGTCAGTGCCACCGTTCTGGATCCTGTCAGTGCGCGTCCTCTTTCACTGCGTGTCGGACAACCCGCTTGGATCAACCAGGCGCCCACGACCATCGCCCATCTGCACTCCGATGCCAGTGCGGTGGATGTGGAGATGAATGGAACGTGGGCGGGTCGCATCTGGTTAGTGGACACAGTGCGCGACGATGCTTCAGCCGCCATCCACCGCCTGGCGCATCGAGGCATCACCACCGAGATTCTGAGTGGAGACCGGAAAGCCGCCGTTCAACGCGTTGCCCAAGCGCTCGCCATCAATACCGCCAGCGGAGAAACCAGTCCCGAACAAAAGGCCACCTGCCTGGATCACCACAGGGCGCAACGCAAGCACTGTGCCATGGTGGGCGATGGCATTAACGACGCCTCGGCGATGGCACATGCCCATCTCGGCATCGCCATGGGGTCGGGCGCAAACCTTACCCTGGAGACCGCCGACCTGACCATATCCAGTCAACGACCTATAACCGGCGTAGCGGATAGTCTGGCACTGGCCCAATCGGTCATGAGGCGCGTAAAAGAGAATTTATTTTTTGCATTTGCCTTTAACACACTGGCAATTCCGATGGCCGTCGCGGGGAAACTCTCTCCGGCCATCGCAGGAGCCGCCATGGCCTTGAGTTCATCTCTGGTTATGATCAACGCCGCGCGATTGCTGCGCTGGACACCCCCTCGTTAATTCTATGGAGTGCTGATGACTACAACGGCCTTTGAAGTGCTGGGCATGACCTGTGGAGGATGTGCTAAATCCGTCAGTCGCTGCATTCAATCAGTGGCCCATGTTCAGTCCGTCATTGTGGATCACACTACTCACCGAGCCACCGCGACATGGGTCGCCGAGTGCAGCCCGGACGATCAGCAGATGGCGACCCAGGCCATCTGCGCCGCGGTCGAGGCGGCCGGTTTTGAATGCCGGCCGCTTTAAAGCGTATCAGCGTATCGGCGTGACGGTAGCGCCCGCGTCATTCGTGGGCGTGACCGTAGTGCTGGCACTGGCCGACGCCGGGGTGGACACCGATGACTGGGGCGCAGGCGATGCCGGTGCCGCCGGCTTCTGATCCCCGCCCGACTGCAACTTGATGCGCGCTAGATCGGCCTCCGAAATAATTTCAAAAGCACGCACCACACGCCGCACTCCGGACACACGTGAGGCGATATCCGCAGCCCGGTTGGCCTCACGCTCGGTCACGATGCCCATTAAATAGACCGTGCTCGATTCTGTGAGCACCTTGATGACATTGGCCTGTATATCTTTTGCTTCCACCAGAGAGGTTTTGATGCGCGTGGTCAATACCGTATCCGCACCATAGGTCCGGATGGATGGCGGCAATCCTACGACCACCTCATTGATCACAGAACGGACATTCTCCACCTGCGAGAGCACGCGCGCGGCCTCGGACTTGGTGGCCTCGTTTGGCACATAGCCCGTGAGCAAGGCGATCCGGTTGTAACTGGTCACGGTCAGGGACACCTGATCCGATTTAAAACGATCCCGAAATCGATTAAACGCCTTGAATTCAATGGCCTGATCCTCTGTGATCGCACCCGTGGTGCGCCGATCTGAGATGGACAAGGCGCCCCCCACCACACCCGTTGCCACCACCGGAAAACAACCGGACAACAAGAGAGTGCTGCCGCACAGCACCGAAACAGTCACAACAGAAAAGAGATGTCGCATACGGGTCCCTTATGAGAAGACTAGGATTATAGGACTCGATCCCCATCAAAGGCATTAGGGATCCACCGAAGATGTCCATCATCGATGGCAACCACATCAAAACGCAATGCCGAGAAGGTGGCATACCGGTGCCGCTGCAGCCAACACTGGGCCGCCCGAACTAAGCGTCTCTGTTTGGCGGCACCGATGGTATCGGCAGCGGCGCCGAAACAGGACCGCTGCCGAGATCGAACTTCTATAAACACCAATGTGGTGCCATCGCGCATAACCAGATCCAGTTCTCCGACGCGATAACGGGCGTTACGACTAAGCAACACCAGGCGCTGACGGATCAGGTAGGCCAACGCATGATCCTCCGCCTGGCGCCCACGCTGCTGCGCCGCCGTCAGCGCTTTTGAGGGAGAATCGCGGGATGGCACACCACTCATTTCCCGCCGGATTGTATGTGGCTGCAACGCCCATCGGCCATCTGGACGATATCTCCCAACGCGTGCGGGAGGCGCTGACACGCTGCGATCGTATCTATGCCGAAGACACCCGGCGTACCCAGACGCTGCTCCATGGCCTGGGCATTTCACGTGATCGATCCGTGCTGCATGCTCTGCATGAACATAATGAATACACAGTGCGCGATGAGGTAATGACCGCCATCGAACACGGTGCGTCGGTGCTCATCGTGTCCGATGCGGGGACACCCGCCATCAGCGACCCCGGATTCCTGGTGGTCGATGCCGCATGGGCGCATGGGGTTCCGATCAGTCCCCTGCCCGGCCCGAGTGCGGTGATCACCGCACTGAGTGTCTGTGGATTTGCCCGATGGCCGATGTGTTTCTGGGGGTTTGCGCCAGCCAAGGCGTCCGCGCGTCGATCATGGCTGGAAAATCTGGCCGGCACTGGCGGGTTAGCCGTGATCTTTGAGGCGCCACATCGCGCCGATGCATCACTGGCCGACTGTGCGGCGGTATTCGGAGAGCACACACCCATGCTCTATGCGCGTGAACTCACTAAACAACACGAGACCTTGTTGCGAGGACCCATTCGCGAGATCCAACATCTGGTGGCGGAACGTCAACGACAAGATCCCGGTGCGGCCAAAGGCGAGATGGTCTGGGTGTTTGACCTCGGGGAAAAGAAAGTCGTCAGCGCCGATCAAGCGCAGCTGATGGCATGGGCCGAGGCACTGCGCGGTGAAATACCCGCTGCAAATGCAGCGAAATGCCTTATGAAAATGTGTGGGGTCACGCGCGATGAGGCCTACCGGGCGATACTCGGCAAACCCATCAGCGGCGTTTAGCCTTGCGCTCCAGATTAATCAAATGGTCAACCACCTGCAGCGCGCGGCCATGACTGCCCCCCACCATGGCCGGTGACGTCACGTAACGGCCATGAATACCGAACGTGGGTACCCCGTCGATCTTATAGGCAGCCGTAAGCGCATTGGCACGTTTCTGCTGGGTCTGAACACCGAAGGAGTTCCAGGTGGCCTCAAACTTTGCCACATCGATGCCCTGTTTTTTCGCCCACTCGGAAACCTCCATCAGCATACCCATGGCGTTGCCACGCTGATGAATCTCATCAAAAACCTTCGGTGTTAGCTTCTCGAGTAGCCCCAGGGCATCCAGGGTATAGAAAATTTTCTGGTGCGTATCCCCACGAAACGCGACGTGAACTTTTTTAAAGGCAACGTCTGGCCCAAGAGAAGCCTTCCATTTGTTCACGTGGGGCTCAAGGTGGTAGCAGTGGGGGCAGGCATACCAAAGAAACTCCAATACCTCGATCTTGCCAGGGGAAGACACGGGCACCGGCTCCCTCAGCACTTTGTAATCGATGCCCTCATCCATGGTCTGCTGGGCCAAAGCGATGCTAGGAATGCCGAGACCGCCCACACCCGTCACCGCCCCGGCAGCAATAAGCCCTAAAGAAAACGATCTTCGGTTCACACTCATATCGGCACTCTCGATGAATTAACGCATCGTCACACGAATCACACTGGACTCAATCCCGTTTTCTGACACGCGCGCCTTCGCTTTGTTCAATTCTTCGATAGAGGCATAAGGGCCTAGCCGAACACGATGAAACGTCACGCCATCTTTCATGGTGTCACTGACCTTGGCCTCGAATCCTAAAATGGCCATCCGCGCCCGCATCTGCTCCGCGTCCTCCGCGGATTTGAACGCGCCGACCTGGATCAGATAGGTCAGGCCACTGGGCGAGACGGCTTTCGTGTCAATCCCGGCATCGGCTGCGGATTCCGTTTCACCGGCGTCTTTGGAAAGCAATCCCTTGTTCGGATCCACGACCTCATCGGCGTCCGGCCGCACGACGGCAGACTTCTGCTTATCGCTGGCCGATTTGGTGCCCACCCGATCCACAAACGGCAGGGGCGACTGGGTAATGTAAAGCGCAATCACGGCGGACACGAGCAGGCCGAGTGCCAGACCGGCCGAAAATGGGCTCAACCGGGCCAGAAGATGGGGCGGCTTCGGTTTGTGTCGAGAGTTTGGAACTGCGCTAGGTCGCATGAAAAAGACTCTAACACTACATGCGATTTGGTGCCGAAACGCCTAACAGTGCCAAACCAGACCGCAGCACCTGAGCGGTTGCCGCCACGACGACAAGCCGTGCCGATCGCAGCGCGATGTCCTCCACCAAGACCCGCTCACTATTGTAAAAGCCATGGAAATCCGCGGCCAATTCCCGCAGGTAGAACGCCATCACATGAGGCGATAACTCGGTGGCAGCGTCCGCGATCGCCCCTGGAAATTCCGACAATCGGTTCAACAAGGCCTGTTCTTTCGGGGCAACCAAACCATCGAACATATCCATCCCCATTGTCGACACCTGGGCTAACACCGTCGCCGCCTCCTGATTGGACTGGGCCAACACGCTGCAACACCGGGCATAGGCGTATTGAACGTAATACACGGGATTATCTTCGCTGCGTGAAAGTGCGAGATCCACATCAAACACAAACTCGCTGTCCGCTTTGCGCGATACCAGAAAAAACCGCACCGCATCCCGTCCGCGCTGTTCATCCACGGCAATGATCTTGTCGGTCGGATCGTCCAGCTCACCAGACCAGGTGATCAGATCTCGCAGGGTCACATAGCTGCCTGCGCGCTTAGAGATTTTGACCTCCTGGCCACCACGCATCACGGTGACCATTTTGTGGAGCACGTAATCGGGAAACCCCTGGGAGATGCCCATATTCAAGGCCTGCAATCCTGCGCGGACACGGGCGATCGTACCGTGGTGATCAGACCCTTGGATATTGATCGCCTTCGTGAATCCCCGCTCCCATTTGGTCACGTGATACGCGACATCCGGAACAAAGTAAGTGTAACTGCCATCGGACTTACGCATCACGCGATCTTTATCATCGCCAAATGTCGTCGAACGCAACCAGAGCGCTCCCTCATGCTCATAGGTATGTCCGCTTTGGATCAGGGCATCCACCGTGGACGCGACCCGACCATCAGCATAGAGCGACGACTCCAGGTAATAACGATCGAATGCCACACCGAACGCACGCAGATCTAAATCCTGTTCGTGCCGCAGATAGGTCACCGCAAAGCGTCGAATGTCCTCCAGATTCTCGACATCGCCCGTCGCCGTCACCGGTGTGCCGTCAAACGCACTCACGGTCTCGTGTCGGCAATAGGCCTGTGCGATCTCCCCGATGTAATCTCCGCGATAACCGTCCGCAGGAAAGGCAGGGTCATCCGTCGCCACGCCCTTGGCGCGCGCCTGCACGGATATCGCCAAGTTGTTAATCTGCGCACCCGCATCGTTGTAATAAAACTCACGGGATACCCGCCACCCATTAGCCTGCAGCACAGCCGCCAAGGTGTCGCCCAATGCCGCCTGTCGGCCATGCCCCACATGCAGTGGGCCGGTGGGGTTGGCCGACACGAACTCCAACAGCACATGGGGAGAGTCGGACGTAACGGGCGTCATGCCAAACAACGCGCCCGTCTGGGCAATGTTGCGCAGCACGGTCGCACGTACGGCGGGATGAAGCCGAAAATTAAGAAAGCCCGGGCCGGCCACCGCGACCCCTTGCGCGAATTCCAAGAACCCGTCGATGCCCTGAAGGGCAGCGGCCAACGCCTGACCAATCTTGGGTGGGGGCATGGCCAGGGGTTTGGCCAGCCGCAACGCAATGTTACTGGCCACGTCACCATGCTCGGATTGACGAGGCTTTTCCAGACTCCCCAACACCATATCCACGGTCATGTCGGGCAGGGGTTTGGCCTGTTGCCGGGCCAGTCCGCACACGGCATCCCACAAAAAACCAGCAAGTTGTCGTCGTTGAGAATCGAGCATTTCTGAGGGACAGCGATGAACTGGCGCGTCTGGCAGGAATCGAACCTGCGACCCTTGCCTTCGGAGGGCAATACTCTATCCACTGAGCTACAGACGCGTTGTCGGCCTGAAGGCATCCCTTCAAACCACCGATGAAGGGCCCGATTCTACCTTTAGGGGCTATTTCATTGAATTTCAACAACTTTTGACCGGTGTCGAACGCCCGGTCTGGCGATAATTGCTGCACCGCAGTATGATCGTCGGATCCGTACCATTGCCCCTCACATAACCGCCATGTCCTCCGTCATCACCAACGAAATTATTGAGAACAAGACCTTCGACGAGATCAGTCTCGGTGACTCGGCGCGCCTTGTGCGCACGCTGACCAAATCCGATATCGAGGGATTCGCCGCCGTCTCGGGCGACACCAACCCGACCCATTTGGACAGCGCTTACGCGTTCGACACACCGTTTCACGAAATCGTGGGGCACAGCATGTGGAGTGGTTCACTGATCTCGAGTCTGCTGGGCAACGAACTGCCCGGTGTTGGAACGGTCTACCAGGATCAGAAACTGCATTTCAAGTTGCCAGTCAAGCTCGGTGACACCCTCACGGTCATGATCAAAGCGCTGGCAAAAAACAATGCCACGAAGGCGGTCACCTTCGATTGTCTGGTGACCAATCAACGCCAGGAGCTGGTCGCCACGGGTGAGGCCACCGTACTGCCGCCAACCGTCAAAGTGAAGCGCGAAAAAATCCATGCGCCGAAAATGCAGCTCTTCGATCCCGAGGCGCGCCTCAAAGCGTTACTGGCCTTAGGAGAACACCTCGAACCCATTGCCTGCGGCATCGTGCACCCCTGCGAAGAGGGAGCCCTGCAGGGTGCCATCGAAGCGGCGGAAGGCGGCCTTATTCGCCCGGTACTGATCGGACCCAAGGCCCGCATCATCGGCATCGCAAACGAGCACGGCTTAAATCTGGATGCCGTTGAGATTGTCGATACGCCCCACAGTCATGCATCGGCCGAGATCGCTGCAAAAATGGCCGCAGAAGGTCAACTCGAAGCGTTAATGAAGGGCAGCCTGCACACCGATGAATTCATGCGGGCCGTGGTGACCAATCCGGCGCTGCGCACCAAACGACGCATTTCTCATATCTGGCGCTTCGATGTGCCGCTCTACAGTAAGCCACTGCTGATTACCGATTGCGCCATCAACATTAATCCCACGCTCATCGAAAAAGTCGATATTGTCCAGAATGCAATTGAGCTGGCCCATGTGCTGGGCAATCCCAATCCGAAGGTGGCCATCCTGTCGGCCGTAGAGACCATTACACCGACCATCGCCTCCACTCTGGATGCTGCTGCACTCTGCAAAATGGCCGATCGCCGACAGATCACGGGCGCGGTGCTCGATGGCCCGCTGGCATTTGATAACGCGATCTCGGTCGAGGCGGCCCGGATCAAGAACATCGATTCACCCGTAGCCGGTCAGGCCGATATTCTCATTGCTCCGGACTTAGAGGCCGGCAACATGATCGGTAAGCAACTGGAATACCTCGGCGGCGCCACCTCCAGTGGTATTGTGCTGGGCGCCCGCATTCCCTTGGCACTGACCAGTCGTGCAGATGGGCCCGCCGCGCGCATGGCCAGCGCGCTACTGGCCAAACTCATGGCCCATCATTACAGAACACACAAACCCTAATACTCGGACACGTGAATTCAGCAACTGTTGCGCAACGGACCCCAACGTCCGTGATCCTGGCCGTCAACATCGGCTCCTCGTCATTAAAATTTTCGACCCATCCGGTGGTCCTCGATGGTCCGGATCATGCCGTTGACGCCTCGATTTTCAGTGGCAGCGTTCAGGGATTAGAACCCGGTGGCAAACCGTTCGTGGCATGGTCGAAAAACGGTTTAAAACACCAAGAGGATCTCACGCTTCACGATCACGAAGACGGTCTCGAGGCTGCGCTACGGGTTCTAAAAGCAGTGCTAGCCCGAGAGCTCCAGGGTATGGATATTCATGCAGTGGCCCACCGGGTCGTGCACGGTGGCGAGCATTTTTCCAAAGGCATCGTGGTCACCCCGGAAATTCTCGATGAGTTGCACGCACTCGACCCGCTGGCGCCCCTGCACCAACCACACAACCTGCGCGGCATCCGAGCCTTCATGCAGATTTTTAAGGGTGTGCCTCAGGTGGCCTGCTTCGATACTGCATTTCATGCGGGCATATCAAAAACCGAGAAGACATTCCCGTTGACACAGGCCCTCTACGAACAGGGGGTGCGCCGCTATGGGTTTCATGGGCTGTCCTATCACTACATCTCGTCGCGTCTGGCCGAACACACGCCGAGTGCGCGCAGGCGGTTATTAATGGCCCATTTGGGCAACGGTTCGAGCCTGTGCGCCTGTTTAAATGGCAATAGTTTTTCCACCACGATGGGGTTTTCGGCGGTCGGCGGTCTGATGATGGGCACGCGCTGCGGCGATCTGGACCCTGGTGTGATTCTCTATCTCGTGCAACAAGGACTCGATGCCAAGGCCCTGGAAAACCTGTTTTACCGTCAGTCTGGTTTAAAGGGGCTCTCCGGTATCTCCGCCGATATGCGCACCCTTCGCGAAGACGGCAGCGAATCGGCCCGATTTGCGATCGAGGTCTATCAACGCCGCGTGATTCGTGAAGCCGGCGGATTAATTGCCGCCATGGGCGGGGTTGATGCCATTGCATTTGCCGGCGGCATCGGCGAAAACGATCATCAATTAAGAGCGGATGTCTGTGACGGTTTGCAGTTTCTGGGCCTGACGTTGGATAAATCGGCCAACCGAAATGTCCCAAACGCCGCCATCACCGCGATCCATGCGCCGGGCAGCACCGTTGAGGTCTGGGTAGTGCCCACCGATGAAGGCATCGTTGCCGCAGAAGAAGCGCTGGCACTACTCTAACGGGCATGTCACTGATTGTTTTATCCGATGCCTGTCTTGCCTTTGGTCATGTGGACCTGCTCTCGCAGGCGGACTTCTCTCTTGCCGAAGGCGAACGGATTGGTCTGATTGGCCGCAATGGCACTGGGAAATCTTCTCTTCTAAAAATTCTTGCAGGAACGCAGAAGGCGGACTCCGGCACGCTGCAGCTGCGTCAAGGCCTGCGCATTGCAGCGGTGGCACAAGAACCTCTGCTGGATTCCAACAGCACCGTCTTCGATCAGGTTGCACTTGGTCTTACCGAGGCCGTGGCGCTACGCAAAGAGTTCGAGCAACTGGATCATGAGCGCGATGCAGAACGTTTTGATGCCATTTCAACGCGACTCGATGCCATCGGCGGCTGGACATGGGAGCAACGGGTGGATGAAGTCTTGCAGCGCCTGCGACTCGACCCTAAGACGATGATCACTAGTCTTTCCGGAGGCAACAAAAAGCGGGTGGCACTGGCCCAGGCCTTAGTCGCCATGCCCGATGTGCTGCTATTAGATGAGCCGACGAACCATCTGGATATCGATTCAATTCTTTGGCTCGAAGAGCTGCTGCTCATGTTTCAGGGTGCCGTGGTGTTTGTCACCCACGATCGGGCGTTTTTAAATAGTGTCTGCACCGCGATCGTGGAGCTGGATCGCGGTGATCTGAAGCGCTATCCCGGGGATTTTTCCAGCTATCAAGTGCAGAAAGAAGAAGAGCTTGCCGCCCAGGCCAAGGCGTTTGCGCGGGCCGATAAGTTGCTGGCCCAAGAAGAAGTCTGGATTCGCAAAGGGGTAGAGGCCCGCCGCACCCGAAGCGTGAGCCGTATTGCGCGATTAGAAAAGCTGCGCCTAGCCCGTGCCCAGCGCCGCGAGGTGATGGGCAATATCAATTTGAGTATCGCCAGTGGTGAGCGCAGCGGCAAGATCGTGGCCGAGCTCATAGAGGTGTGTAAATCCTTTGATCGGCCGGTGATTCGGGATTTTTCCGCAACGATGCTACGGGGAGACAAAATCGGATTGATCGGCCCTAACGGCGCGGGCAAGACCACACTCTTAAAAATAGTTCTGGGTGTGCTCGCACCGGACAGCGGCACCGTGAAGCTGGGCACCAGGCTCGAGATTGCCTACTTTGATCAGATGCGCGAGGCCCTGGATTTAAATGCCACGCTGGAAGACTTTATTAGCCCCGGCAGCGAGTGGGTCGAGATGAATGGTGAGCGTAAACATGTGAAGAGCTATCTCGGGGATTTTCTGTTTGCCCCGGAGCGGGCCCGCTCACCGATTAAGAGCCTTTCGGGGGGTGAGCGCAACCGGCTTTTGCTGGCGCGGCTCTTTGCACGGCCAGCCAATGTGCTGGTGCTCGATGAACCCACCAATGATCTGGATGTTGAAACCCTGGATTTATTGGAAGAGCTGCTGCAGAACTATGCGGGCACCGTATTTCTGGTGAGCCACGATCGGGCATTTCTGGATCAGGTGGCCACCAGCACGATTGCCTATGAGGGCGATGCACACTGGCGCCAGTATGTGGGGGGCTATGAAGATTGGGTGCGACAGCGCCCGGCCAGTCCGGCGCAAGAGGCGACGAGTGGTTCCATCAAGTCCGCTGCAAAGACTGCGGCTGTTAGCGCAGCGAACAAGGCGGAGCCTGCTTCGGGTACCGCAGAAAAGACCAAGCCATCAAAGCTGCTCAAATTGAATTCCAAAGAGAAACAGGAGCTGGCGGCCATTCCTGACCAGATCACGGGGCTCGAGGCGGAACAGGCAACAATCAGCCTCCAGCTGGCGGACCCCGAGACCTATAAGTCGGACGGCTCCCGCGTGGCCCAGCTTCAGGCCCGATTTGCCGAGATTGATTCGCTCAATGAAAAGCTCTTGGTCCGATGGGAAGAGCTCTTGGCCCGACACGATGCCGCGGGCTAATGCCGGGGCCGCCTAGACCTCGACCGGATCGACATCCACATGGCAGTCCAATTCCCGATGCTCTGCCATCCAATTCTCCGCAACGGCTAAAAGCTGATGCAGGGCCGGCCGCGCGGAGGACTCCAGAACAATCTGACCGCGCCACTTCCCCGCCTGCATTTCCGGATATCGTGCAACGGGTCCGTATGCCGTGACGGGCCAGTCATGCTGCGCAGCAAATTGCTGCAGCTCGTCGCGCAATAAACGCAGCAATTTCCGGGTCCTCCCCTCGTCACGATGGGCGGCCCGAACGGCCGCCATGTGGGAAAAAGGAGGCAGGTTCGCCGACTCTCGATCAAGCAGTTCGGCGCACGCATACCCCGCCACGTCCTGATTCAGCAGATAACGGTAAAGACGATGCTGCGGATATCGGGTCTGGATCAGGACACGTGCGGCCACCCCGGACTGTTCGTGGCGACCCGCCCGGCCAGCCACCTGGATCAGGGTTGAAAATAGCCGCTCAGGTGCGCGGAAATCCGGGTTGATCAGTTGGGTGTCGGCATCGGCGACCACCACCAGGCGCATGCGTGCAAAGTCATGGCCCTTCGCAAGCATCTGAGTGCCCACCACGATATCCACCTCGTGACGTTGAATCTTTTCAATTTCTGCTGCTAGCGCCTTACCCTGCCGAACCGTATCCCGATCAATGCGCAGTATCCTGGCCGCGGGAAATGTTGCGGCGAGCGTATCTTCTAGGCGTTGAACGCCGCGTCCGATCGGCGCAAGATCCAGATCTCCGCAATCCGGACATTGGCGCGGGACCGACGATCCGATGCCGCAGTGATGGCATTGAAGACGCCACTGACCCAACGGCGATCGGGCCGACGCACCCTCCATCCGATCGGGCCGGTGCAACACCGTGGCCACACCACAATCGGCACAACGGGACGACCAACCACAACTGGCACAGGAAAGCACCGGCGCGTAACCACGACGGTTCAGGAAAACCAGTATCTGACCACCGTCGGCCAACACCTGGGCGATTGCCCGACGGCTTTTCTCACAAAGACCTTCCTTCGCGGGGTCATGAAGGGTATCAATCAACTCGATGGTCGCGGCAGGCTCGCCGGTCGCGCGATGTGTCAACGCAAGGTAACTGTATTTGTGGCGCTGGACCTGGGCCCAGGTCTCGGCCGAAGGAGTGGCGCTGCCCAGCACAAGGGTTATGCCCAACTGCTGCGCCCGCCACACTGCAAGATCCCGGGCGGAGTAGCGCATGCCCTCCTGCTGTTTATAAGAGTGATCATGCTCTTCATCCACGATGATCAAGGACAGATAGGGCATCGGAGTCATGATGGAAAGGCGTGTGCCGATCACCAGGCGCGCCCGCCCGGATGCTGCGGATAACCAGAGTCTCGCGCGCTCGCGCTCTGTGACCTCACTGTGCAGCACCGCGATCTCCACGCCCGGAATCGCCTGTGTGAATCGGCCGACGAGTTGCGGCGTTAATCCAATCTCCGGAACCATGACCAGGACCTGTGCCTGCGGATCTGAGGCAATGCAACGTCGGGCCGCTTCGGTGTAGACACGGGTCTTGCCCGATCCGGTTACTCCATGAAGGACAAACACCCCAGGATGGGCGATGGCCGCCAGCGCACGGGACTGATCAGAATTAAGTGGGGGTTCACTAGCGGTGAGAGTCTTATCCTGATATCCATCACCGCCCAGTTCCAGTCGCTGCCCGCCTATCTTCTCGACACTCGCTTGATCGGTAGGTGTTTGCACACTTTCCAATAATCCGCCGACCAGTCGATCAACGTTCGACCGTCCGCCTTCTTTTTTTGGAATGTAGTTCTTGGTGTCCCGCAACCACTTGGGCAGTAGTCCCACGGCAATCGTTCCAAAGGGCCGACGATAGTAGCGTGCCGCAAACGCCATCAGATCGATCCACTTTGGATCGGCCGCCGGCAGCACAGATAGTCGCTTTTCCAGCGCTTTGATTTTCTCTGGCGGCAGCGTCGCACTGACGTCGACACTCATCCCCCGCGCTGAATCCAATCGGTCCCAATGGATCACCATTCCGAGCACCTTCCGACGGCCCAGTGGTGCCAGCACCCAGGTGCCGTGAGGCAGCGTTTCGCCAGACCAGGCATAGTCGAGCGTAGCGGCCATCGGCGCATCGACAGCCACTGAAATCAAGGGGTTTGAGCCTGTGGACAAGTCTGTGGGAAAGTAGAATCGGAATGGGTCGGATTGTCGATCATGACCGGGTGAGAAGGTGAGTGATCACTGATGGTCTGTCTAAATCTATCGAATAATCAGATACTTATTCGATTATTCTTATTTCTTTTTACAGAAGATTTCTGCAAGACGTCAAAAAACGGTCTGTGCATAAGACCTAAGGGTCGCACAACGTCAGCGCATTTTTTTGGAGTAGTTAGCGACCGCTTCCACTAAACAAGCGACGTTATCTGGGGGGGTAAATTGGGATATTCCGTGGCCAAGGTTAAAGACATGCCCTACCCCTGGGACAACGGGTCCGAAGCTCTCCAGCGTCCGGGCCACTTCAGCCTGAATATGCTGCGGGGTGCCCAGCAGGCAGGCGGGATCGATATTGCCCTGAAGGGTGCACTGCCCTCCAATTAAGGCCCTGGCCTTACCGAGATGGGTGGTCCAGTCCAGGCCCACGGCATCGGCACCCGTTGCCGCAATGGATTCAAGCCACTGGCCGCCGCCTTTCACAAAGGCAATGATCGGCGTGGGCTGACCATCAGTGCCACCGCGATTTTTTCGGATCGCAACGCTGGCCGCCCGAACCCGCCCAACGATGGATCGGATGTGCTGCTGAGAGAAGCGCTCAAAGTGGCCCTCGGGAAGAAAACCACCCCAGGAATCAAAGACCATCACGGCATCGGCGCCCGCCTCGATCTGCATGATCAGGTAATCGCTCACCGCGACCGAGAGCTTTTCCAGCAATTGCTGCAGGGCATCCGGCCGGCTGTACATCCACTTTCGGACATTAAGAAAGTCATCGCCACTTCCGCCGCCATTGATCATGTAGCAGGCCAGGGTCCAAGGGCTTCCCGAAAACCCGATCAGCGGCACGCGTTGATGGAGTGCTTTCTTGATGGTCGAGACGGCATCTGCAACATAACGCAGTTCAGCCGATGGATCGAGCCGGCCAAGTGCAGCAATATCCGATTCGGACTCGATGCGCTGTTGAAATTTTGGGCCCTCGCCCTGCTCAAAATAAAGACCTAATCCCATGGCATCAGGAATGGTCAGGATGTCTGAAAAAAGAATCGCTGCGTCCAAACCAAAGCGATCGATCGGCTGCAGCGTGACCTCGCAGGCCAACTCCGGGTTCTTGCACAACGACATAAAGTCGCCGGCCTGCTTGCGGGTAGCGTTGTACTCCGGCAGATAACGACCTGCCTGACGCATCAGCCAGACGGGAGTTCGCTCGGTGGGTTCGCGCCTCAGCGCGCGAAGAAACAGGTCGTTTTGAAAAGGCTGGGTCAAACTGCTTACTTCTTCTTGCGCAGGCGCTGAATCGCCTGAATCTCGGCGATCGCCTCCATCAGCTCGGCCTGGGCCTTGGCATAGTCCATTTCCGCAGCCTTACTGGCCAAGGCCTCTTCGGCCTTGCGCTTGGCCTCCAATGCCTTTGCCTCATCCAAGTCTTTTCCACGAATGGCGGTATCGGCCAGCACGGTCACACCACGGGGTTGCACCTCCAGAATGCCACCGGCCACGAATACCAGTTCTTCTGTCTCCGGTCCGCCATTTTGAATGCGAACCGTACCCGGCTTGATGCGGGTAATCAGCGAGATGTGCCCCGGCAGAATACCGAGCTCGCCGGACTCTCCAGGCAACGCGACAAAGGTCGCGGCGCCGGAGAAGATGCTCTCCTTGGCGCTGACAACGTCGACTTGAAACTGTTTTGACATGGTGATTCCTGGCGATAAATGGACCGAAGGGGGCGCGTCAGACCGATGACTTATTGCAGGGTCTTGGCCTTCTCGAATACCTCATCAATCCCGCCAACCATATAAAACGCCTGCTCGGGCAGGGCATCGCACTCGCCGTCCACAATCATCTTAAAGCCGCGGATGGTCTCTTTAAGCGTGACGTATTTGCCGGGCGAGCCGGTAAACACCTCGGCCACGTGGAAGGGCTGGGACAGGAAACGCTGGATCTTACGGGCGCGGGCCACCAGTTGTTTATCCTCGGGTGATAGCTCGTCCATGCCCAGAATCGCAATAATGTCGCGGAGCTCTTTGTAGCGCTGCAGGGTCGCCTGGACACGGCGGGTGACGGTGTAATGTTCCTCGCCCACCACGTTCGGATCCACCTGACGGGACGTCGAATCCAGCGGATCCACTGCAGGATAAATACCCAGAGAAGCGATGTCTCGTGACAACACCACCGTGGCATCCAGGTGGGCAAAGGTGGTCGCCGGTGACGGGTCGGTCAGGTCGTCTGCCGGAACGTACACGGCCTGAATCGATGTGATCGAACCGACTTTGGTGGACACAATTCGCTCTTGCAGGCGGCCCATCTCTTCGGCCAGGGTTGGCTGATAGCCCACTGCAGAAGGCATACGCCCGAGCAGCGCGGACACTTCGGTTCCGGCCAGGGTGTAGCGATAGATGTTGTCCACGAAGAACAGGATGTCGCGGCCGTCATCGCGGAAACGCTCGGCCATGGTCAGGCCCGTAAGCGCCACACGCAGACGGTTACCGGGGGGCTCGTTCATCTGACCGAACACCATGCCCACTTTATCGAGCACGTTGGACTCTTTCATCTCGTGATAAAAGTCATTGCCCTCACGCGTACGCTCACCCACACCGGCAAACACGGAAAGACCAGAGTGTTGCTTGGCGATGTTGTTGATCAGTTCCATCATGTTCACGGTCTTACCCACACCGGCACCGCCGAACAGTCCAATCTTGCCGCCCTTGGCGAACGGACAGATCAGGTCAATCACCTTGATGCCGGTTTCCAGCAATTCCACAGAAGGAGAGAGATCGGCAAACTTCGGAGCAGGCTGGTGGATCTCGCGCAGCTCATCAGATTTCACAGGGCCAGCCTCATCGATCGGACGGCCGAGCACGTCCATGATGCGACCGAGGGTGCCCTCGCCCACCGGCACCGAAATGCCCCTGCCGGTGTTGTTCACCAGCATGCCACGGCGCAGGCCATCGGACGATCCCATGGCAATGGTGCGTACCACGCCATCGCCGATCTGCTGCTGTACCTCGAACGTCAGACCCTTTTCCACCAAGGGGTGCTCCGAGCTCACATCGAGCATCAGTGCGTCGTACACCTTGGGCATGGCATTGGCAGGGAACTGAATATCCACCACCGCGCCGATGGTCTGAACGATTTTGCCTTGTGCAGTACTCATAGTTTTTTCCTTGGTTCCATTAAACAGCGGCCGCACCGCCGACAATTTCCGACAACTCTTTGGTGATCGCCGCCTGACGTGCCTTGTTGTAGGTCAGCTGGAGATCATCAATCACTTTCTTCGCGTTATCCGAGGCCGCCTTCATGGCCACCATCCGCGCGCTCTGCTCACAGGACATGTTCTCGGCCACGGCCTGATAGATTACGGATTCGACATAACGCAACAGCAGGTCATCCAACACGGTCGCTGCATCCGGTTCGTAGACATAGTCCCAATCGTGGGCCGGGTCTGTGCGATCCAGACGCTCATCGGTAAGCGGCAAAAGCTGCAACATCTGCGGCTCTTGCTTCATGGTGTTGATGAATTTGTTGTAGCAGAGATAGACCGCATCCACTTCGCCACTCGTGAAGGCATCGAGCTGGACTTTGAGCGGACCAATCAGCTGCTCTAAATGAGGTGCATCTCCCAAATGGGTCACGTGGGAGACCACTTTCGCGCCCGCCCGCGAGAAAAATCCCAATCCTTTGTTGCCGATGGCGACCACCTGAGACTCGATTTTCTGATCCGACCACTCCCGCATTTTCAAAAGAATCATGCGCAAAAGGTTGGTGTTTAAGCCGCCGCACAGACCCTTATCTGTGGTCACCACCACGAAACCTACCCGCTTTAAATCACCATGCGGTGTCAGAAAAGGATGGCGGTACTCCGGATTGGCGTGACTGAGATTGGCGCAAATGGCGCGAATCTTCTCGCCATAGGGACGTCCGGCCCGCATCCGCTCCTGCGCCTTGCGCATTTTCGATGCGGCCACCATCTCCATGGCCTTCGTGATCTTGCGCGTGTTTTGCACGCTCTTGATCTTGTTGCGAATTTCCTTTGAGCCGGGCATGTCGCTTTCCTGAGTCTGTCGTTTATGCCGTTACGGGGACGCGTTCACGTGACCGGTTCAGTAAGAACCCGTTTTCTTAAATTGCTCAATTGCAGTGCGCAACTCGGCTTCGTCCTCCTTGGACATATCGTTAGCCTTCTCCAAGCGCCCGACCAATGCCGCATGCTTAGAACGAATATAGTCGCGCAGGGATTTCTCGAAGCTCGCCATCTGCTTCATCTCCACGCCTTCCATGAAACCATTGTTCACCGCGAAGAGTGTGAGGGCCATTTCCCAGACCGCCATCGGATGGTATTGCGGCTGCTTCATGACTTCGGTCACGATACGGCCGTGCTCCAACTGCTTGCGAGTGGCCTCATCAAGATCTGATGCGAACTGGGCAAATGCCGCCAATTCACGATACTGGGCCAGGGCCAAACGCACACCGGCGCCGGTATCTTTTCGCTTCATGATCTTCGTCTGTGCAGCACCGCCGACTCGCGACACCGAAATACCCGCGTTAATCGCGGGACGAATACCGGCGTTAAACAGATCGGTCTCCAGGAAGATCTGACCGTCGGTAATCGAAATCACGTTGGTCGGAACGAATGCCGACACGTCACCGGCCTGGGTTTCAATAATGGGCAGAGCGGTCAGTGATCCGGTCTTGCCCTTCACAGCACCCTTGGTAAATTTCTCGACCCACTCTTCACTGACCCGGGCCGAGCGCTCAAGGAGACGCGAGTGGAGATAGAACACGTCGCCGGGGAAGGCTTCACGTCCCGGCGGACGACGCAGCAACAGTGACACCTGACGATAGGCCACGGCCTGCTTCGAAAGATCGTCATAAATAATCAGGGCGTCTTCACCGCGATCACGGAAATATTCGCCCATGGTGCAACCCGAGTAGGCCGCCAGATACTGCATGGCAGCGGACTCTGACGCCGATGCCGCCACGACGATGGTGTAGGCCATCGCACCAGTTTCTTCCAACTTGCGCACCACGTTGGCAATCGTGGACGCCTTTTGACCAATGGCCACGTACACGCAGTACATGTTCTGGCCTTTTTGGTTAATGATGGCGTCCACCGCCACCGCCGTTTTGCCGGTCTGGCGGTCACCAATGATCAGCTCGCGCTGACCACGGCCCACCGGCACCATGGAGTCGATCGCCTTCAAGCCCGTTTGCACAGGCTGGGAGACCGATTTACGCCAGATCACGCCCGGCGCCACTTTTTCAATAATGTCCGTCTCTTTGGCATTGATCGGCCCCTTGCCATCGATGGGCTGACCCAGGGCATTGACCACACGACCGATCAGCTCCTTGCCAACGGGCACATCCAGAATGCGGCCGGTGGTCTTCACCACGTCGCCTTCCGATACTTCCTCGTACTCTCCCAGGATCACCGCGCCGACCGAATCGCGCTCCAGGTTCAGCGCCAGGCCGACGGTGTTGTTGGGGAACTCGAGCATCTCACCCTGCATCACATTGGAGAGTCCATGAACACGGCAGATGCCGTCGGTCACGGTGACCACGGTTCCCTGATTGCGGGAATCGGTCGACAGGTTGAGTCCCTGGATTTTTGTTTTCAGCAGTTCGCTGATTTCAGAAGGGTTGAGCTGCATTCAATTAACTCCTAGTTCGTCAGGGCAGATGCCATGCGCGAAAGCTTTCCGCGCACCGATGCATCCATAACTTCGTCACCGATGGCAATGGACACACCACCGATCAAAGCGGGATCGACCACCACCGATACTTTGACCTTTTTGCCATGTTTCTTTTCCAGTACGGCCGTCACATCATTGATTTGCGCCTCGGACATCGGGTAGGCCGATGTCACCTCCGCCGACACCACCTTCTCTGCGTCATTGCGCAACGATTCATACATCGCACTGATTTCCGACAACGCCGAGAGGCGCTCGTTTTCCGCCAAAACACCGAGCATGTCTTTTTGGCTTTTGGAAAGGGACGGAACCGCCGACGCAATGAGGTCGGCCAGCTTGGCGGCCGGCAGTGCCGGATTTCCGATCAGATCCTTCATCTCGGGGGCAGCGGCGACCGCCGCCATGGCGGCAAGCGCCTCGGACCAGGCCCCCAACGCATTGGCGTCCTTGGCCAAACCAAAAGCGGCTTCCGCGTAAGGTCGGGCAATCGTGCGAAGTTCAGCCATAAATCACAGCTCTTTCTTCAGATTGGCCAACAAATCCGCATGGACCTGTGGATTGACTTCCCGCGAAAGAATCTGCTGCGCACCTTTCACGGCCAGTGCAGCCACTTCTTCGCGCAGTGCGTCGCGCGCACGCTGCATGGCGGCACCGGCTTCGGCCTCGGCGGCCGCTCGGGCCTGGGCCACCACTTTTGCGGCCTCGGCGCGGGCTTCGTCGATCAGGGCAGACGCCTGTTTCTCGGCAGAGCCACGAACATCGGAGGCCACATCTTTGGCTTTGGCGAGCTCGTCTTGCACACGGCGCTCGACAGCCACCAGATCGGCTTTGGCTTTGTCGGCCGCGGCCAGTCCATCGGCGACTTTTTTGGCCCGGTCATCCAGTGCCTTCATCACCGGAGGCCACACGAACTTCATGGTGAACCATGCCAGGATAAAGAACACTACCAACTGGGCGATGAGTGTTGCGTTCAGATTCACGTTGGAACCCTTTTCATGTGTTGGTCAAACGACCGGCGTTCATCGACTCGTAGGCCGCGCAACGCCGGAACAAAAATTGTCGTTCGATCAGAGGATCTCGCCTTAGCCTGCGAACGGGTTTGCAAACGCAAACATCATCGCAATACCAACACCGATCAGGAAGGCCGCATCAATCAGACCGGCCAACAGGAACATCTTGGTCTGCAGTGCGTTCATCAGCTCGGGCTGACGGGCGGAAGCCTCAATAAATTTGCCACCCATGATTCCAATTCCGATACAGGCACCAATAGCACCCAGACCGATGATCAGACCGCAGGCAAGAGCAACAAAAGCAACGTTCGTCATGACAACTCCTCAATGGGAATAAATAAAAAACAACTTCTTCCTAAAAAACCACCAGGCTCTGATTGATGCGTTCAGTGCCCCTCATGAGCCTGGCCGATATACACCAAGGTCAGCATCATAAAGATGAAGCCCTGCAGTAACACGATCAGGATGTGAAAGATTGCCCAGACCGAACCGGCCAGCACGTGCCCAATAAAGCCAAAGGCCGTTGCCGTGCCGCCCAGCAGCGCAATCAACAAAAACACCAGTTCACCGGCATACATATTTCCGAACAGTCGCATGCCGAGCGATACCGTCTTCGCTACAAACTCGATGATGTTCAGACCGAGATTCGGCAGCCAGAGCGCGGGATGCGATCCAAACGGAGCGCAGAAGAGTTCATGCACGAACCCGCCCAGGCCTTTGATCTTCACGTTATAGAACAGCATCAGTGCCAACACGCCCAGGGCCATGCCCATGGTGCCGTTCAGGTCGGCGGTCGGAACAACCCGGTGATAGTGAATGATGCGGTCCAAACCCGTCACCGCAAAAATAAAGTGCGGGAGGTCCACCGGCAAAAAGTCCAATGCGTTCATCATGATCACCCACAGGAACACGGTGAGTGCCAACGGGGCAATGAATTGACGGTTGCCGTGAACAATCGATTTCGACTGCTCTTCCACCATCTCGACGACGATTTCCACGGCTGCCTGCAGCCGCCCGGGCACACCGGAGGTGGCCTTGCGCGCAACCGTACGTAATACCAGGATCACCAACAACCCCATGGACACCGACCAGAACAAGGTGTCCAGATTGATGATCGAAAAATCAATGATGTTTTCCTGCGGCTTACCGGTCGTTGTTAAATGCCCCAGGTGATGAATGATGTATTCCGATGAGGTCGGGGCAGCGTTGGAAGCCATGGTGATGAGCTCTGTTTCTGTTATCGGTCTTGTTATCGCGGTGTCACACACGCGACGATGTTCTGTCGTGTCGCTATTTTAAGTTTTTTTAAAAAATCAGTCCCTACTCACTCACACATCCTGCCCGTGCGGCCTGCCGCTGATCCACCCATCGCTGAACCCAGGGCGTTAACAGCAAGGCCTTCAATGCCAGGATGACGCCAACGATCAGCGCCCCCCACGACACTCCCTCTATCCATCGATAGGCCAGCCACAGTAAGGCCACCGACAGTGCAATCTTCACAAACTCCCCCACCAACAGCACCACAGGCGCAAACTGGGGCGGGCTTGCGCGCAGACGCAGCGCCAACAAGCCATTTGGCAGAACAATGGATCCTCCCCCCGCCACTAATGACACCGCATGAAGCGGACCCATCATTAGCCACGTGATTGCTCCCGCCAGAAGCGTGATCACCGCCTGAACCGCGACAGCGACCAGCACGTTGTTAATTCCCGTGGGTATCAGCCTGAGCCGATCCCGCACCTAGCGAACGCCAAAGGAGAATATCGCTCATCACGGGCGTGTGTCAATGCTCAGGTAGTCCCTCTGGGGCCAAAAGATCGATGACCCCGTCGAGCTCATCCACCGATGCGAATCTAATGACTAGTTCGCCACGGCTGCCCCGTCCCGGCTTGAGTACCACGGGCAGGCCAAGAACATCCGACAACTGATCCTGAACCCGAATCCAATCTCGCTGCCCTGGCGATTTACCGGAAGGCCTTTTCACTTTCCCGGAAGCAGACGTGCTTGGCACCGGTGCACCTGCAGTAATTTTGGCCACTAATCGCTCAGTTTCTCTAACGGACAACCTTTCCTGGGCAATTTTCTCCGCCAAGGCGCGCGCCTGAGCCGGCGGCAATGAAAGAAGTGCTCGAGCATGACCCGCCTCTAGGCTCTGATTGCGCAACATATCCTGCACCGCTAGGGGCAGCTGCAACAATCGTATTAAATTCGTAGTAGCGCTTCGCGACCGACCCACCGCCTGGGCCGCCTGATCGTGGGTCAAGCCGAACTCCTGAATGAGTCGATCGATGCCCTGTGCCTCTTCTAAGGCAGTCAAGTCCTCTCGCTGAAGATTTTCAATCAATGCCATCGCGAGCGCCGCCTGATCGTCCACATCTCGGATGATGACGGGGACTTCCGCTAAGCCGGCGATTTGCGCTGCACGAAATCTTCGTTCACCGGCAATGATTTCGTACTTCGAATTACCAACTGACCGCACCAAAAGTGGCTGCATTACACCCTGAGTACGTATCGATTCCGAAAGCTCTTTTAAGCTTTCTTCATTCATGGACTGGCGCGGCTGATACTTACCCCCTGTTAATGCGACCACCGGAAGTGTACGTGGAACATCCGAAACGACAGAAGCGGGGCGCTCAGTACCGAGTAAAACGTCAAGGCCGCGACCGAGCCCTTTTCTCTTTAACTGACTCATAAAGCCTCCGGAACCACGCCAATTAACCGCTGGATCAATTCTTCACCAAACTCAAGATAAGCCTTGGAACCTCGCGAACCGGGATCGTAAACAATCCCGGGCTGACCGAAGCTCGGTGCTTCTGCCAGCCGAACGTTTCTCGGAATGATCGATTTGAATACTTTATCTTTGAAGTGAGTCACGAGTTGATCGGATACCTGCTGAGAGAGTGTCATCCGTGGATCAAACATCACCCTTAGCAGGCCCACAAGATTCAATCGGGGGTTCAGGTTTGCGTGCACACGCTTGATCGAGTTTACAAGATCAGAAAGCCCCTCAAGGGCGAAATATTCACACTGCATCGGAATGATGACTCCGTGCGCAGCACATAACCCGTTCAGCGTAAGCAGTGACAGAGATGGGGGGCAATCAATAATGACAAAGTCATAATCATTCGCCACCTGCTTAAGCGCATTGAGCAATCGACGCTCTCGATCGTCTAAATCGACAAGTTCGATCTCCGCTCCTGCAAGATCTCGATTCGCCGCAAGTACGTCGTAGCCACCAATCTCAGACCGCACCAAGCCTTGCGGAATTGACAGTTCGCCAAGCAGAATTTGGTAGACCGAGCTCGTTAGGTCCTGCTTATTAATCCCGCTTCCCATAGTGGCATTGCCCTGCGGATCTAGATCGGCCAACAGCACTCGATGCCCCAAGCGTGCCAACGCTGCCGCCGCATTAACGGAGGTGGTGGTTTTCCCAACACCACCTTTCTGATTTGCAACCGCAAACACAAATGCGGTCATAACACCCTCTTGACCCAGGTGAGGTGGCGCTGGGCGTTTAAACCGGGTACCGCTACTGGCTCGACAGATTCAACAATCAAATTTTCAACATTACTGTTCATATTTACAAATGTTTGCTCGCTAATTTGATTTCTTCCCATCATGGCCGCCCAAAGGGTTGAAGGCTTCGAAAGTCTGTAGGTAACGTTCAAAAAGTCAGCTAGCGCTGAGAAGGCCCTACAAACGATCAGATCATACCCTTCATCCACCGTGACCTTCGCGACATCCTGATCCAGAACTCGAACGCGATCCGTCAGACCCAAACGGGAGATCACATGCCGTAAAAAACTCGCTTTTTTCTGCTGTCGTTCGATTAAATCAAAACGAGATTGCGGCAACACGATGGCCAGCACAACGCCGGGCACCCCCATGCCACTGCCGACATCGGCCACCCGGACGGACGGCGTCGACAATCGCGCGGTAATCCGCGGCCAGACCACGAGCGCATCCAGAATGTGACGAACCACTTGGGATTGCGGCTCCTCAATCGCCGTGAGACTATGCACGCGATTCCAGTGGTTCAGAAGCGTTAGAAATTGGCCAAGCATCATGATCTGGTGATCACTCAGCCGGAATCGCACATCATCCGGGCTCCAGGATCGCGCAATCAAGCCCGCGACATCCTGGATCGACCCGCCGCCGTGTTCGGAGTGTTCCTGACCCACCGGCAGACCGCCCTAAGCGGCGTGCTCCTCGGAACCCAGAGATCGACCTGCACGCAGTCGTTTCAGGTGGATCCACAATAGCGAGATGGCCGCTGGAGTGATGCCGGATATCCTCGAGGCTTGGCCAAGGGTCTGTGGCGAAATGGCCTTCAGTTTTTGACGCACCTCTATCGACAATCCCCGGACCTGGTCGTAATCCATGTCGGACGGAATCTCTGCACGCTCCTGGGCCTGATGCCGGGCCACCTCGTCGTGCTGACGAGAGATGTAGCCCGCATACTTCACTTGTATTTCAACTTGTTCCGATACTGCCTTTGAAATAGGGGATACAGTGCATAGTGAGCGCACACCATTATGGTCTTTCAATTGCATAAGGTCCTGGTAACGCACCTCGGGGCGCTTTAAAAGCTCCAGGGCCGGCACATCCCGATCAAACAGCCCCACCGTTAAGGCGTCGAGCTCCTGCGGCGGAAACCGTTTGGGGCCCACCAGGCAATCGGCCAATCGTGCCGTTTCTTTCTCGATCGCCTCACGTTTCTCGCAAAACTCGCGCCAACGGGCATCATCCACGAGTCCTAACTCGCGCCCCATTTCGGTCAGGCGCAGGTCCGCGTTGTCTTCCCGCAGACTGAGTCGATACTCGGCGCGACTGGTAAACATACGGTAAGGCTCCGTCACCCCCCGGGTGACCAGATCATCGACCAGCACCCCGAGATAGGCTTGTTCTCGACCCGGCACCCAGGCCGCCTGCTCACGCACCTGCAACGCCGCATTAGCGCCGGCCAGCAGCCCCTGTGCGGCCGCCTCTTCATATCCTGTGGTGCCGTTGATCTGGCCTGCGAAAAATAGGCCGTCAATCGCCTTGGTTTCCAGCCAGGGCTTGAGCGCCCGTGGATCGAAATAGTCATATTCGATGGCGTAACCCGGCCGAAGAATATGGGCGTTTTCCAGACCCCGCATGGAATGCACTAACTCAAGCTGAACATCAAACGGAAGGCTGGTGGAGATGCCGTTTGGATAGACCTCGTGGGTGGTCAGTCCCTCTGGTTCTAGATAAATCTGATGGGAATCCTTGTCGGCAAATCGGTGAACCTTGTCCTCGATCGACGGGCAATAACGGGGGCCGACCCCCTCAATCACCCCCGTGAACATGGGGGAGCGGTCCAATCCAGCCCGAATAATCGAATGGGTTTTGTCGTTCGTGTGCGTGACCCAGCACGGGACCTGTCGGGGATGCATAGACGCAGTGCCCATGAATGAAAACACCGGCATCGGGTCCAGATCTCCAGGCTGCTCGGCCAGCACGGTGTAATCAATCGTACGGCCGTCGATTCGAGGAGGAGTCCCCGTCTTCAAACGACCCTGCGGGAGTTTCAGCTCCTTCAGCCGGGCTGACAGCCGTATCGCCGGGGGATCCCCCGCACGCCCGGCACTATGGTGCTCCAGTCCGATGTGGATTTTTCCATCCAAAAAAGTGCCCGCCGTGAGCACCACGGTTTTACCCTCAAAGGTCAGGCCCGCATTGGTTCTCACCCCGGATACACGGTCGGCCTGAACCAGCAGATCGTCGACCGCCTGTTGGAACATCCACAAATTCGGCTGATTTTCCAGGCGGGATCGGATCGCACCCCGATACAACACCCGATCGGCCTGAGCCCGCGTTGCGCGCACCGCAGGGCCCTTGGAACTATTCAATATTCGGAACTGAATGCCAGCCGCATCGGTCGCCAAGGCCATGGCGCCGCCCAGGGCATCAATCTCCTTGACCAAATGCCCCTTTCCAATTCCGCCAATCGAGGGATTGCAGGACATCTGGCCAAGGGTCTCCAGGCTATGGGTCAACAATAGGGTGGTCGCGCCCATGCGCGCGGCAGCAAGTGCCGCCTCGGTGCCCGCATGGCCGCCACCCACCACAATCACGTCAAATACCTTGGGATAGATCATTGTTTCACGTGAAACATTACAGCCCGGCTACGGTGACGTATTTAATCTCTAAATACTCATCGATACCGTACTTGGACCCCTCCCGGCCCAAGCCCGACTGCTTGACGCCACCGAAGGGGGCGACTTCGTTCGAAAAGTTGCCCGTATTCACAGCCACCATACCCGCCTCGAGCGCCTCGGCCACCCGGAACACGCGGCCGATATCCCGAGAGAAGAAATAGGCCGCTAGACCAAACTCGGTGTGATTGGCCATGGCAATCACGTCCTCCTCCGTTTTGAAACGGAACAAAGGCGCAACAGGACCAAAGGTCTCCTCGCGGGACACCAACATATGGGGAGTCACCTCGGTCATGACGGTGGGTTCAAAAAACAGGCCCCCAAGCGCGTGGGGTTTTCCGCCGACCAGCAGCTTCGCACCGCCCGACAACGCGTCCGCCACGTGTGACTTCACTTTTTCAAGGGCCGCCGGTTCGATAAGCGGACCGATCTGCACGCCAGACTGCGTGCCGGGGCCCACCCGTAGCCCCGCAACCTTCTCCGCGAGCTTTGCAGCGAACGCCTCGTAAATGCCCTCTTGCACATACAACCGATTGGCACATACACAAGTCTGGCCAGCATTGCGGTATTTGGACGCCATGGCGCCTTCAACGGCCGCATCCAAATCGGCATCGTCGAACACAATAAACGGCGCATTGCCGCCGAGCTCTAAGGAGAGTTTTTTAACGGTGTCGGCAGACTGTCGCAGCAAAATCCGTCCGACTTCGGTCGATCCCGTGAAGGAGACCTTCCGTACTCGCGTGTCCTCGCACAGGACTTTTCCAATTTCCGGCGCAGCCGCGGCATCTCCAACAATCACGTTAAAAACACCCGGAGGAAATCCCGCCTGGGCCGCAAGATCCGCTAACGCCAGTGCAGTCAATGGAGTGGCTTCCGCCGGCTTTACAATAATCGTGCATCCTGCTGCGATAGCAGGCGCACACTTTCTAGTAATCATCGCCAAGGGAAAATTCCATGGCGTAATGGCGGCGGCAACGCCAATCGGCTCCTTGAACACAAAGAGCTTTCGACCCGCCATCGGCGAGGGAATCACATCACCATAAACACGCTTGGCCTCCTCGGCAAACCACTCCACAAACGAGGCGCCGTAGATCACTTCGCCCTTGGCCTCGGCCAGGGGCTTGCCCTGCTCGGCCGTCATCAATTGGGCCAGCGCATCGGCATGGGCAAGAATCAGCTCATTCCATCGCTTCAAGCGAATGCTGCGCTCTTTGGAAGTGGTCGCCCTCCAGGCAGGCAGTGCGGCATGCGCCGCCGCGACCGCCGCCATCGCGTCCTCACCTCCCATGTTGGCCACCTGCGCGATCACATCGCCAGAAGCAGGATTGGTGACGGCGAATCGCCGACCCGACACCGCTGCAACCCACTGGCCATCAATGAAGCCCTGCGTTTTTAATTCCAAAATCACACCTTTTCACAAAAAACACCATCACCAGAGGGATCACTTCATCGTCGGCATCACAAACTGTGCGCCCTCACGCAGCCCTTTCGGCCAACGTTGTGTAATCGCCTTATAACGTGTGTAGAAGCGAACCCCTTCAGGGCCATGAATGTGATGGTCCCCGAACAGGGAATCCTTCCAACCACCGAACGAGTGAAACGCCATCGGTACAGGAATCGGAACATTAATCCCGACCATGCCCACCTGAATGCGCGATGCAAACTCACGTGCGCTATCCCCGTCACGAGTAAAGAGCGCAACACCATTGGCAAAAGCATGTTGGTGAATCAAGTCCAACGCCTGCTCGAAATTTGCCACACGCACCACACTGAGCACTGGCCCGAAAATTTCTTCCTGATAGATCTTCATCGATGGCGTGACACGATCAAACAGACAGGGGCCAATATAAAAACCCTTGTCGTGGCCACTGATCTTTAAGCCCCGGCCGTCCACCACCAACTGTGCGCCCTCGGCCACACCGCTGTCCACATATCCCCGAACCTTATCCAGGTGGGCCTGCGTGACCAAGGGGCCCATCTCGGCTCCCTTTGCATCACCGGGTGCGACCTTGATCGCCGAAGCCCGTGATGCGATCTTGGCAATCAACGCATCGGCCACATCCCCCACCGCCACGGCCACGGATATCGCCATACAACGTTCACCGGCCGACCCATAGGCCGCACCGATCAGTGCGTCCACCGCCTGATCCAGATCCGCATCCGGCATCACCACCAAATGATTCTTAGCACCCCCCAGGGCCTGCACCCGCTTGCCCTGCTTCGACGCGGTCTCATGAATATATTTCGCAATCGGAGTGGATCCTACAAAACTGATCGCCGCCACCTTGGGATGCGTCATCAACGCATCGACCGCTTCCTTGTCTCCCTGGATCACGTTAAACACACCGTCCGGCAGCCCGCACTCCTTGAGCCCCTGCGCCACCATTAAGGCCGGTGAGGGATCCCGCTCCGAGGGCTTCAGCACAAATGTATTGCCACATGCAATCGCCACCGGATACATCCAACACGGCACCATCACCGGAAAATTAAACGGTGTGATGCCCACACACACGCCCACAGCCTGTCGCATGCTCCAGGCGTCAATGCCGCTGCCCACTTGCTCGGTGTATTCCCCCTTTAACAAATGCGGAATGCCACAGGCAAACTCCACCACTTCGAGACCGCGCTGCACCTCACCCTTTGCGTCATCGATGGTCTTGCCATGCTCCGCGGTAATCGCCGCCGCCAAGGCATCCATGTTGCGCTCCATCCAGTCTTTAAACGCAAACATGACGCGGGCGCGTTTCACCGGCGGCGTGGCCGACCAGGCGGGGAATGCCCGGGCTGCGGCCTCCACCGCACGGTCCACATCGGACCGTGACGCCAATGCCACCTCACGGGCGATTGCACCACTGGCAGGATTAAACACGGGCGCGGTTCGCGAGGGCGGGCTGCCATCACGTGCCCCACCGATCCAGTGCCCCACCATGGACTGACCTAAAACATGTTGCGTTGAATTCATAACAGCATCTCCAAAGTACCCCAGGCCATTCTTAAAATCAGCACGGCCAAAAGAATTAAAAAAAATCGACGAACAAACTGGCTACCTTTTTTGACCGCAAGGTGCGTTCCGATCCAGGCCCCTGCGATATTGCACACCGCCATCAGAAGAGCGGCAGAAAGAAAAAAAGCGCCCACCGGCAGGAAAAAAGCTAGGGCGGCAAGATTAGTCATCACGTTGACCACCTTGCTCGCCGCCGACGCGTGCAGGAAATCATACCCAAAGAAACGCACAAACACGAAGACTAAAAACGCTCCCGTGCCGGGCCCAAAAAATCCGTCATAAAACCCCAAAAGACTCCCGGCGGCAAAGCCCAATGCCCGTTGTTGCGCAACATTTAATCGTGGCGCATGGACTGCTCCCATTTCTTTTTTTCGAAGCGTGATCACGGCCACTACGACCAGCATGATCAACACCAGGGGTTGGCCCAGATCACGGGGCAAAAAACTCACCGCTGCCGCACCCAACCACCCAAAAATCGCCGCTCCCACAAGGGCCGGAGCCACCGCATTCCATGGCAGCCGCACCGATCGGGCATAGCGCGTGGCCGCCACGAACGTTCCCGAAATCGCGGCAATCTTATTGGTCCCGAAAAGCGTGGCCGGCGACCCCTGGGGGACAAATGAAAACAGTGCAGGAATCGCCACCAGTCCGCCGCCGCCCACCACGGCATCGACAAACCCGGCCGTAAGCGCCACCGCCGCTAAGATCAGCAGCACCCAACCCTCCGGGCCGCCCGGCTGACCCAGGGTCAAAATCTCAGAAACCATCCCTATTTCCCGCAAAGAAGAGGCTGCTCATGGCCACCAACCGAACCAACACTTGTTAGCATCGCAGCATGAAGCCCTTGATTGTGACATCCGGAGATCCCGCCGGTATCGGACCAGAAATTGCCATCAAGGCGGTTCTGCACTGGCAGTCCCTTGCCGAGCAGCAACGCCCGGTGATCATTTGTGGGGATCCAACTTGGTTTAAAGAAGAATCAAAAAAGTATCAAATTTCCACTGAAAATATCAATTTTTTACCTATAAACTGGAAAAACTTTGAAATAAAACAAGGAGAAGTGGGAAAAGACTCTGGTCAAGCTGGTTTCGAATCCATTCGGACCGCAGTCACCCAATGCATGCGCCATGACGCCGCCGGGATCGTAACCGGGCCGATCCATAAGGAATCACTGTCCCTGGCCGGCCACCCCTGGCCCGGCCACACCGAGATGCTGGCGGATCTGGCCAGCCCCTCTGCGCCTCCTGCCGTGCGCATGATGCTGGTGAATCCGG
>JACCDO010433728.1_pt1 | contig 53496 bp, 49 predicted proteins | sample 7446101 | NCBI WGS metagenome assembly JACCDO01 (sample SAMN15323440, study PRJNA562643) | freshwater metagenome | isolation source: river surface water | place: USA:Blue River Watershed | collected 2017-08-16 | reverse complement strand
TTAAAGCATGACTTTTACAAAATTCGGCTTTATTTGATCCTGGTTTACCGTAACTCGGGAGAGTAGTGCAATTTGGCTCCTGACATGTTTTGTCTTTAACATTAACATAATTACTTAAAGCATGACTTTTACAAAATTCGGCTTTGCTTGATCCTGGTTTACCGTAAACTGGTAACGTAGTGCAATTTGGCTCCTGACATGTTTTGCTTTTAACATTAACATAATTACTTAAAGCATGACTTTTACAAAATTCGGCTTTGCTTGATCCTGGTTTACCGTAAACTGGTAACGTAGTGCAATTCGGCTCCTGGCATGTTTTGTCTTTAACATTAACATAATTACTTAAAGCATGACTTTTACAAAATTCGGCTTTGCTTGATCCTGGTTTACCAAAAGTAGCGCGCTTATCGCAAGAGCCACACCTCACCATTCCTAATTTAAAAATTTTATTAGTTTAGATCAAATTCAATTTTTACTCTATCATTCCGATTAGCGCATAGACCGAATACCTCTAAATCTTTGCCGATTGATATTTCTACGAAAGTATTTCACCATTTAAAGCAAACCCATTGAATTAAACATTTTTTTTACATATCTTTCATGTAAAAAAAATAAATTATAGAACGTGTCTACAAATTTTAAAGCATATTTTTAACCATTTTTTTCATATCAAGGTCAAATATATAACATACAGCCCGGGCATCTTGTTGAATGGCAGCCAAGCATATTTCTAAGGTTTGTTGTTTAACATATTTTAAAGCCAAGCCATATTGTTGAACAGCAGCGAGACAAATTTCCGGGGTTTTTTCTTTAACAAATTCCAAAGCCAAGCCGTCTTTCTGAACCGCAGCTAAACATATTTCCGGGGTTTTTTCTTCGATAAATTCTAAAGCCGAACCGTCTTGTTGAACAGCAGCTAAACATATCTCTAAGGTTTTTTCTTCGACAAATTCTAAAGCCAAGCCATCTTGCTGAACTGCGGCGAGACATATTTCTTTAGTCCGCTGTTGAATATCAACATATCCTAAAGATCGACCATCTTGCCGAACTGCTGCAAGACATATCTCTTGAGTTTTTTCTTCGACATGGCATAAAACTTGACCATTTTGTTGAACAGCAGCCAAACATATTTCCGGAGTTTGATGTTCGACAAGATTTAAAGCCCATCCATCTTGACTAACAGCAGCTAAGTATATCTCTTCGGTTTTATTTTCAACATACTCTAATGCTCCACCATCTTGTTGAACTGCAGCTAAACATATTTCTTCGGTTTTATCTTCGACATACTTTAATGCTTCACCATCTTGTTGAACTGCGGCTAAACATATTTTCGGAGTTTTTTCTCTAACATGTCGTAATATTTTTCCACTTTGTTGAATCGCAATCAGACACATCTCCTCGGTTTGATCCTCGACGTGATATAAAGCCCAACCAAATTCTTTAACAGCAGCTAGGCATACCTCTTTAGTTTTCTCTTTGACATATCGTATTACCCCTCCATCTTGTTGAACAGCAACCAAACACATTTCTTCAGTCTGTTCCCTAATATATTGTATATTACTAGGACAAGTTCGAATAGCATTCAGACTTAATTCCGTGGTTTGTTGTATCTCCTCGATAATTATTAATTTATCTGTTTTAAATTTTTCCCCATCTTCTATTAACACTCGAGCGTCATCTGGTACAGTTACAGCAAACCAATAATAATCCATCCATGTGTAAGATTCCAGGTATGTGAAATATAACCCTCCGGCACTGCATTGTTTCCTCGGATTAAGATTAACTTCTTCGACAGTATTTAAGCCCAATTGATATTGGTAGCCGTGATGCTCTTTTTGAGGTTTAGTAAAGTCATTGGAATGCAAATACTTAACCAAAGACCACCCATTTTTTTCTGCAAGTTTTCTAAACTCCGCTCCGGATAGAATTTCTCTTCTCATAGCTTTTAACAATATTATAAAAAAAAAATCAATTTTTTACATAAATTTTTAAAGCATGCTTTCCACCATTTTTTTCATATCGGGGTCAAGTATGTAACATAAAGCCCGGTCATCTTGTCGAACAGCAGCCAAGCATATTTCTAATGTTTGTTCTTTAACATAATCTAAAACTCGACCATTTTGTCGAACTGCGGCAAGACATATTTCCGGAATTTGTTTTTTTACAGAGTATAAAGCTTGCCCATTTTGCTGAACTGCGGCAAGACATATTTCCAATGTTTGTTCTTTAATAAACATTAAAGCTTCCCCATCTTGGCAGACCGCAGCGAGACAAATTTCTGGAGTTTTTTCTTCTATAAAATATAACGCCTGTCCATTTTGTCGAACCGCAGCAAGACATATTTCTGGCGTTTTATCTTTGACAAATTCTAAAGCTCGACCATCTTGTTTAACCGCAGTGAGGCATATTTTTAATGTTTGATTATGAACATATTTTAAAGCTCGGCCATCTTGTCGAACTGCAGCGAGGCAGATCTTTTCAGACTGAAAAGATTGTTCAATATTTCCCAAAGCCTGGCCATCTTGTCGAACTGCGGCGAGACATATTTCTGGGGTTTTTTCTTCCACATAATACAAAGCTTGACCATTTTGCCTAACTGCCGCTAAACATATTTTCGGAGTTTTATCTTTTATATATTTTAAAAGAAATCCATTCTGATGGACTAAAGATAAGCATAATCTTTGTGTCTGTTTAATTTTCTTAATAATTTCTAACTTATCTGTTTTAAATTTTTGATCATGTTCTAATAACACTTGAGCGTCGTCTGGTACTGTTACTGTAAACCAATGATGGTTTACCCATGTACCGGACTCTAAGTATGTAAAATATAATCCTCCATCACTACATGGTTTTTTTGGATCGAGGTTAACTTTTTCTACAGTATTTAAACCAAATCTATAAAGATAATTAAAGTGCATATACTGAGGTCTAGTTAAGTCATCCGAATGCAAATACTTAACTAAAGTCCAGCCATTTATAGAGGCAAGTTTTTTAAACTCCGCGCCGGATAGAATTTGTCCTTTCATAGCTTTTTTAATATATTATTAAAAAAAATCAATTTTTAAATGAAAGGAAATCTAAATTTTAAAGCATGCTTTCCACCATTTTTTTCATATCTGGATCAAGTATGTGACATAAGGATCGAACATCTTGCCGAACAGCAGCCAAACATATTTCTAATGTTTGTTCTTTAACAAACCGTAATGCTTCTCCGTTTTGTTGAACAGCAGCCAAACATATTTCTGGAGTTTTATTGTTAACATATCCTAAAACAAAACCATCTCGCCGAACCACATCCAAGCACATTTCATCAGTTTGACGATGAACTAAAGCCAAAATCCATACATTTTGTAAAATACCAATCTGACACATCTCAGCAGTTTGGTATTTTACATATTCTAAGGCCCATCCATTTTGGCGAACCGCGGCAAGACATATTTCTGGAGTTTTTTCGTTAACATATCTTAAAACCTTACCGTCCTTCTTAACCGCATATAGGCACATTTCTTCGGTTTGCTGATTAACAAACTCTAATGCTCCTTCGTATTGTTGAACTGCAGCAAGACATATTTCTTCGGTTTTATTTTCAACATACTCTAATGCTCCACCATCTTGTTTAACTGCAGTTAAACATATTTCTTCAGTTTGTTTATTAACAAATCGTAATGCTTCTCCATCTTGTTCAACAGCAATCAAACACATTTCCGGAGTTTTTTCTTTAACAAATTCCAAAGCCAGGCCATCACTCTGAACAGCACAAAGACACATTTCCTCGGTCTGTTTCTTAACATATCGTAATGCTCTTCCGTATCGTCGAACTACAGCTAGGCATATCTCCGAAATTTGTTGTATCTCCTCAAGAATAATTAATTTATCTGTTTTAAACGTCTCTCCGCTCTCTATTAGCACTTGAGCATCATCCGGCACGGATATAACAAACCAATGAAAATTCAACCAGTTAGTAGATTCCAAATATGTAAAATGTAAACCTCCGGCATTGTACTGATTTTCCAAATCAACTTCCTCAACGATATTTAGCCCGAATTGATAATGATATCCGTGATGCTCTTTCTGAGGTTTAGTAAAGTCATTAGAATGCAAATACTTAACTAAAGTCCAACCATTTATAGCGGCGAGTTTTTTAAACTCCGCTCCGGATAGAATTTGTCCTTTCATAGCTTTTTTAATATATTATTAAAAAAAAAATCAATTTTTAAATAGAAAGAAATTAGATTAAAAAAAAGATATTTTTTAATATTTTACGTCCTGCTGTAAAAATGTTAATTTCTATATAATGCAAATTCAGCCATACGTATTACATAATCATGATTGTTATTCAAAAACGCTATCGCCGCTTTTGCAGCTCTTTCTTTCATATGTCTTTTCCGACCGCCTAATGAATGACCTATAACTGTTTCTAAAATTTTCACTGTCACATCATAATTTGGTTCAGCTGGATTATTAGACGGAACCTCGTTAACAACAAATTTAATTTCTTCTTTAAGATGATGTTTAACAAAATTGGTAATAGCCGCAATCGGATTGGAAATGTTTTCAACCGGAATCATCGATATGCATTTACTAATTTTCATGTTTTTGCGAATTGATGATGAACGTTCATCGATTCTGATGTTCATCAGACCATCGATCATAGAATGATCTATTACAATTTCGGGATCCATCCTTTCATTTAAAGGTGGAAAAAATTCCAACTTATCCGGTATTGGTATATCTAAATTTGAATCTACTAAATTTGAATCTACTAAATTTGAATTTGAATCACAAGATTCAGAAATAACGGGGACCAACTCTTCAATTGAACATTTTATTTGTTCCAACATTTTGTTTAATGAATTATTTTCTAAATTTGACGCGGAAGACATGATGCGTGTTTAATATTTTAATATAAAAAAAAATCATTTTTTTTATGACCTATTATTCTGGCTGCGCAACTATAGGTGCCTCAGCCTTGGTGAAAAAATGCTCTTTTTCCATCTTGAGACCGCCCTGACTAATGCGGAACACATCGACGCACACGGCGTTGTCAGGCGTGTCTGCCGGCGCATATGACTCAGCATTGTTTGTTTCCGCCCCCTTATCACGTAAAACAGAATTTTGTGCCTTCCACTTGGCAAAAGCCTCGGCATCTGGACCCTCCTCAACAATATTTTGCCGTTTCTTAACCGCGACCTTTTTACGCATCATGTCTGCACCTAACTTCTGATCCCGCTCGATCTGTTCGGCCATTTCCTCTAAGATTATTGTATTCTTGTTGAAGAACTTCGCCGTGTTTTGCACCCGTGCAAATGGTGCAAAGAAATTCCATTTGCCACTGGCAGCTTTAATAATGTCCGCTATAACTTCGTCGCGATGCTTCTTCTGAAAATCAACGGCGGATTCTTCCATATCGTGCCATTGATATGGGTTAATAGCAATGTCAAAGTCAGGCTTATCACAATATAGGTGCAAAACCGCCTCGCGTAACTTGTCATAATTATTTTCAAAATATGTTCGAAACTTTTTATAAATATCAGCCGGCGGAATCATTTCACATACCGTGCGTAATATGTTTTTATCCTCTTCAGACCATTTGGCAAAGTCCATGGTAGAATAATGGTATTCAGGTAGCATTAAATTTCGGGAAACGAGTTTATCAATGACCTGATCGACTTTTTCATCGTGTGTCTCCTTCATGCTTCGCAGATTTTGCACACGATCAAATTCTAACATTTGCTCCCTGAACTTAGGATCCTTTTTGCGCCATTCTTCAGTGGAGAGTTGCGCTGCGGGAGTAGTAATCACCATGCGTTCAATATCTTTAGGTTGAGGCTTGTATGCTGACCTCACATGCTGATCTGGATTATACTGAAACATTTCTTCCAAAAATTCCTTTACAATAACACGTTTACGCATCCATTCAGCATTGCTGCTGACATCTCTTTGAATTTTGTCAGTCATCTTCCAATCTGCTGCGAAGCGTGTAATGCTTTCTGGATCGCGCACATAATCATAAACCGGAATTACAGGAATACCATCCGGAACATGCCATTCATCACATGCGCGATTTAAAAATCCAATTAGACCAGTAAGTAAAAGCCGTTCCATATACTTTTCCGCAAGATTAGTAAATGAAAATGTTAGCCAATTATCGCTTCCCTCAATAGTACGTCCGTATGGATTAAGCTTTTTTCTAATGTTGATAATTTCATCATAATCTAACTCTGCAATCTTTTCAGGTGTTAATTCCTCTAAAAGAGTTTCGAGTTCCTGCGCTAATTTTTCTCCTTCTGAAAGTCCAGACATTTAATTCTATAGATTTTGTTCTATTTTTATTTAGATTAAAAAAAATAATTAATTTATACAAATAAATACACGATGCATGCCCCGATCAAAAGTGCAGATAGTCAAAAAAATACGATAAAAAAAAATATTAACCCCCCCGAGTGTGTACGACTGGAAAATTATAAAAAAAGATTTATTGATACCTGTAACATAAAAAATGAAGCACTATGCAAAACAATCAAGAATAAGCCGGCATCACACTGGAAATATGGTGGGATAAACAGATTTTATACATCTTCCGTTTTAGCTCATAGAATTTTACCCGATACAGTGGAGACTATAATCGTCCTTTATAAAATAAAGGATATCCATTATACAGATAAAGAAGTTACTTATAATATGGCCTACATAGAGCAGAAACCAAAAAAGAAGGATATTTTATATATGGAACTTTTGGAAAAAGAACATGGAATACAACTGAGTTTGAGTGACCATATTTATATAAATAATATTTGTCCATCAGGTAGTATGATTTCTAAAGACGGTGAGTATAGGAGTGTGATATTAAATTGGAATAGCTTCCAAATTATGTTGAAAAAAAATAAGAAAGTAAATGATATATTTCAATATATTGTTAATTTCTTTATCGATGCTCTTAAAGAGCGTAAATACATATTGCTCACCGAATATTACTTTCCCACGGACAAATTTAAAAATAAGTACCAGTATGAAACCGAACTTCTCTGTTCGACAAATAAAATTCAATTCTTTTGCATAGTATGGTTTAATTTTTATTACACTTATAGCTTTGGATTTGTTTCAAACCATGTCAATGAAACATTCAAAATTCTTATGTTGAAATACCAAAAGGAGGACATGCATTTATTTAAATCTTTATGGAACAAATTTTCACCAGCAGAAATAGAAGACCTGAGATATATATGTGGTAACTATATTAAAAGTTATTCGACTGAGTTACAAATTTATAATAAATCAAAGCTTGGTCAAAAAATTATACCTTTAAATTTGATAGAAGCGCAGAATTTTTTTAACATAGAATATTCACCATGGAAGGAATTTTTAATTAATAATAAAGTATCAGACATGGTTATCAACAATATTTGCGGCGGATTTAATTTAGCAAACAGCTGGTTCATAATTAAAAATCCAGACAAGCGATTTTATGATAATCCATCCCAAGCAGATAGGTTAGAAAAAAGTAATATAGCTATTAAAATAGCGGAGCTATTGTCTCAGGCAAAGCTTTATACTTATCATAATATCAATAATAAAGAAACCGAAATAAATGATTTATTAATGAAGAACATAGCACTAAACAATGTAAGTAAAGAACATATAACTTCGTGGCTGTCAAATGAATTTAAAATTTTATACAATAAAATACAAAATGATATCGATCACGTAAAGGAAAATATTATAATGTCGAATGTATCTCTATGCCTTATAACTGAATTTTTAGGCAAGACATTATATGATGCCATTTTCTTTACCAAGCAATCATCATATTATAAAAAATTGGTTCCTACTATATTTTCTCCGGAAAATCATACCCATTTTCAAAAGTATATGTTTCAGCTCTGTTATAATCTGTATTGCCTAAATGCTAAATTGATGGTCATCCATGGAGACCTACATCTAAATAACATGACACTTAATTCCATTTTTTATAAAAAAAATGTTAATGTAGAGGTACAGGATCCGAAAATTATGTATATCATCGATGATGATAATCAATATATATTTGAAAATAATTTTTACGATTTGTGTATAATAGATTTTAGTAGATCCATATTTAACATTCAAAATTATGAAAGTTTTGCGCTTGACCACATACCGTATAACATAATTGGTAATAAAACACGATTTCATAACAAGCAGGTGAAGGATTTACTTAGTTATTTATATTCGAGTAAACCGGAATATGCCGAGTTTGGAACAAGTATAGAAATGGCCATGTCACATCATTACTCCGAATACTTTAAGGTGCTTACTGCGCTTGACTTATTTAATCTCACTGTTAAGTTTATTGAATTTTTTAAAAATCCAAGCGTAATGTCTATGAAAGTTTCGGATAAAGCGAGTATAAAATTAATTTCCGAACTAAATAAGTCATCTGAATATTACCTTACTACAGTGCTCAATAAGTTAATAACTGAGCGTAATTTTAACGATGTTAACGCTATGGAATGGCCGATTTTATCAATTATTAAAGATGTTTTTTTTAATAATCATGCTAATAATTTTACAGATAAATACGATTCTATAGTTGATGTATATAACTTTAACCATAAAATGGAATATTCTTTATCCTCTATGAAACATTTCCCTCCAGAGCTCATTGAAAAAAAGTTATATGCAGCAAAAGATTCAATAGAAAGTAAAGAGTATTCTATAAAACGGCGTCAAGAATATGAAAATAAATCTCTTCAGAATTATCAAGTTATTAATATAATTCAAAAAAGACAACTTGAAAAAAATCTTTAAAACAGTTTTAAAGATTTTAGTTGTTATTAAGAATTATTTTACAAAAAGTTCCTTGATGCGGTTCAAAAATATGTTTATATTAATTAATATAAATGGTCATGACTAGCACTATAGAAACTACAAATAATACTATATTGTCAAAAATTCAATATCTGTATAAAATAACAGCATGTATACATAAAGCCGGAATTAAAATTAATGTTGTGTATATATCTGAATTAAAATCTATCTCAGATGATTATGAAATGGGTTCGGTACGAATTTTGTCAGATTATTTTTTGCTTGTGCGAAGTTATAAAAGTGAACTTAAAAATGATATAAACGCCAATACTAATGTCACATATTTAGATAAAATGTCACTTATGAATGAATTTCAAACTAAGCGTGTGCAGTTCATTAAACGGAAAGAAAAATTTTTTAAGGATTATCAAACATTTATTAAAAAAGAAAATTTTGCCGGAAAGATGGATCGCCTTTGTACTATCTTTAAAAATATTATAAAATCGGATATAAATAATGCAGCGCTATTACATCCTTATTTTAATGAATTGCAATTACTTTTATCTAAGTATGACAGTTCAACTATAGTCCAATCGATTAATGTATTACCGTATACAGTGTGTCCCGACTGTGCTAAAGATATGAAGATGCTTCCCATTAGCAGCGAAATCGTTTGTATAGAATGCGGCCATTCTTTCGTACTTAGTGGTACTGTTTTTGAGGATGAGCAGTTTTATTACCAGGAAGGTCAACGAACCAAGCATGGTTCATACGAACCAACGAAGCACTGTCGATTTTGGATTGAGCGTATACAAGCAAGAGAATCAAAAACTATCCCAGATATAGTCATCAATTCGATTAAAAGTTGTATACGACATAATAACATAAAAAATATAGAGGATCTGACATGTGAAGAAATAAGGAAGTATTTACGCCACACTAAAAACACCGCGTATAACGAGCACGTACCTCTTATTAGAAAAATTATTACTGGAATCACTCCACCCCAACTGACCGATGAAGAAATTCAATTAATAATACTTATTTTTAGCAAAGCCATAAAAATCTATGAAGAATTTAGACCCTCTGATAAAACTAACGTTATGTATCATCCATACTTTATATATAAAATTATTGAACATATTTTGAAGGATATAAGGATGAAGAAGAGAAGAAATGCCATATTGAGTTGTATACATTTGCAATCACGTGAAACTTTAATAGAAAACGATAATATATGGGAAAAAATGTGTCATCGATTCGACATAACATATGTTCCGACCGACCGAAACATGGACCTTAATTAATCGAAAAGTATGTGTCCAGAATTGATTTAAATGTAAGTTATTATTTTATTAATTTATTGCAGTAGTGAGTTTTACCGCTAGTATTTGTATACGTGCGATAACATAAAAAAATTGAATTTTTTCACTGTTAAAGTGTTAAAGCATCAGAATGAGTTCATTATCAGTAACTATCACTGTTGACAATTATGAAGAGAACAAAATGTTCGTCGCATCTTATATTAGCCTTATTACATACCTCGCAAGAGACTTATGTAATGTGAAGTTTATAGGTCGCGTAGTTAGAGAACTCTTATTTCCTATGTCGGAAATACAGAATGGAGAATTAGATATTGACACATTTAAGAAAGTTTTGGCTGAACGCAAGGTCATCTTATTAAGTGATATCGATATGTTATTTACCGATGACGAAGAGATGGAAAAAAAAGTGGAAGTTATTTTAGAAACTGCGAGAGATTTAGGATTAGTACCTCTAGTTCCGGATGATATTGATTTTAGAGATGATTGGTCTGTTTTTGGAATACATGGTTATGATGTTTCATGCAACATAATTTACAATCCAATTTTTGAAACAAAAATCATGTTGAAATTTATCGCTGACAGCGATGAAGAAGAAGTTCGCGCCGATTTTAACGTTAATAATCTTACCTGGAATCGCAAGACCGGGTTTGGAATACTCCTGGAAAGCGGAAGGCATCACAACTTTTTCAGATCGGGAGAACAAACCCTTTATGAAGAAATAGCTGAGATCCGAGAATCCATTAAAAAGAGAGAGTGCAAAGTTTTGCCCCTCTTACGAAACCCGTCGGCTGACAGCATGACAAGAATGGAAATAATTATGGCTGAAGGCTACTCTATTCAAGGACTTGACAAAATTTACAAATGTTATACCAATGTCGACAAAGAAGACATTTCCTGTCTTATATGCTGTGATGAGTTTCAAGACTATGAAAAGGCAATCAGTTTATGCGGTAATCATCATTTATTACATTGGGATTGCGGAAAAAAATGGTGGAATGCTAACAATGCATTTAAATGCATTATATGTAAGACCAACAAATTATTTCAGTAAAAGCAGATTAAAATTTTATTATTATTACCTCCTTTTTTTTCGAAGAAATTTCTATTATTAATATGTTCCATCGTGATTGTCTTGTAAGACGGTTCCACAGTCATATGTAAAATATTATATGGGAATCTCTTTTTTTTTGATGGTATATTTATTTCATTGAGTAACCTGTAATCGTCCATTAATATTTCATCATAGTTTAAGTTCTCCTCTAAAAATTTATTTAACTCCATTTTTATAATATTTATTTTAAAGAAAAAATGAAAAAAATATGTACATTTTTATAAGTTAAGAAGTTGAGGTACAATGCAGGGAATCATACTGTCTATTATAATATTGCTCATCGTGATTTTAGTCGTAAACGTAAGAAAGCGTTCGTGTTGGTGTCCGTATAAAAAAGCGGTAGATGCAGCCTCTGAACTAGATGAAGAAAATTGTGATAAACAGAAGGGGTTAAATGAATTAGAACAAGATACATTATTTAGGGGATTAATTCCAAATCAAAATCAACCGGATCATACCGCAAATCTATGGAAATGTGAAAACTCACATCCAAAAATCTTAGAAAATGCCGGAGTAGGATGTCCGGATACAGTTTTTGCGTCTGATTATCCAACTCCTTTAAGAGGAGCCGTTGTGAACCAAAATGTTGACGATGTCTCTAACATGCATCTTATTTCAAGATTTGCCACGATTGGATCATAAGTTTCGGAAGGAAAAAAAAAATATTTTTTTAAATATTAATTTTAAATTGTTAAATTTGAATGAATAACTTCATGACACTCAATCCTCCAAATCATCATCCGATTCTGGTTGTGATATCTCTGATTCATAATCATTAATCTCCACAGTTTCATCCGAAGATTGATCTTCCTCATCTTTTATAAAGTCAGCAAAGTCTTCATCAAGTAGAGTCATGTTCTTTACTCTGTAACCAGAGCTATCATATTTTTTTTCATCTATCACACTTTCTTGGGATCGAGCTGGGACCTTTGGTACAATTTTTTCATTTTGTTCACATTTTTCTATTTCTTTTGCCAATAATGCAATTCGTCTTTGTTCTAATTTAATTGCAGCCTCTTTATTTTCGTAATATAAATCAAATTCTTTACAAAACCTTTCGTAAAACTTTTCTGAGCTTTCGGACTCACATTTATATCCTTTTGCACTTTCTTGCTCAGGAGAGCTATCTGTAAAATAGGTTTCTCCATCTTCGGGAAGCTCATTATTATCTAAAGCTCTATAGCCTTTAATAAAGTTACCAGCTCTTGTTTTAACTATAATCTTTCCCAATCTTGAATTTTCAAACTGTAACACTACAGACTTTCTATATTCTCTATCATCTGGATAGAGACTATCATGCCATTTAGCGTATTTTTCTATGATTGCAGAAATAGGCACTTCGACATCGGGATTAACTGTTTTAATTATTCTGGCATTGATAAAGCTATTTATTTTATCTTGCCTATTTCGAAACATTTCAGTCTCACGTTTAATTGTAGGATGTGGCACATTTTCAACAATGCCATCATAATTACGTTGTAGACTTTCATAATAATACACGAGAAATCCTAAAAATGTCGATCTCACCTCTGGAAGATCTGGCCAGTTCGCGCCCATGCTTGGATCTGCGATTCTCTCATATGGATTCTTCTCATCGTAATTATCCACGCTGCGTTTACAGAATTTAATTTTCATGGCAACTCTTTTGATTCTTCTCCATGTTCCATGATCAGTTGAATTAACTTCAAAATCATAGTTAGAAGTTACCAAATGGTGGCAAGTTGGTTTGAAGTTGATATAGTCTCCAAAGTTTTTTCGCCCTCCTAGAGTTTCTTGTCCAGTCACTTCTTTAATTTTTGCTGAGTTGAGTATTTCAGCTTTTTCAGTTTCCGAATAATAAGCAAAGCGGGCATCTACTAATGACATCAAAGCCGGAGTCGCGCTTTCTGAATTTTTTTGACGTGATGTCAAAAAGGACAGTGGCATTTTTATGGCAAAGGTACTACCTATCGTTTCCTTGAATAATTCGACAAGAAATGATTTACCATTGCTACCGTTTCCTACTAACAGCAATAGAAGACTTTCTTTCTTCTTTCCATCCAAAGCAGATGATAAATAATGCATCATAAAATCGAATGTATCTGGCTCGTCGTCCGGGAATAAGTTTCTTAGAGCTATAAGGAGCTTTTTTGCCTGCGGGTTACGCGGGTTGAACTCAATATAGTCTGTAGTTGTATACTTGGAAATTGGGTAATTATGGTATCCGGTAATAAATTTGCATTCTTTGCCCAAATGCAACAAACCATTTCCCACACCCAGCACATCGGGATCCTTATTTAGCTTTTCTGTAAATCCGATCCTTTCAAATACTTGTTCGGCTTCGTGAGACGCGCCGTTTTTAAATGCTGTATTTTTTAAATTTCGAGTTGAAGCCTGGAAATTTCTCTTAACCATTGTATGATAAACAGCCTCCTTATCCGCTTTAAGATTTTCTATTATGTTCAGTATTTTGTCAAATACCTTTCTAAATAGAACGGGTAAGATTTCAGACATATATCTTTTGATAGACATAGGGGGGCGGACGCTGGCACGCCATTTATAGGCTTCGCCTTGCGTGTGTGGTTCTTCAGGTAATATGAACTCATACCAAATTCCTCCATCTGCCGTGTCATACGCATACTTATGCCGGAGGCTTTTTAATAGAATTTGGGCAACGTCGTAGTGTTGCAGATGTCCTTCCATTTGCGGATCATAAATCTTTTTAAACACCATGTCAAATATACTACTATGTCTTATAGATTCATATCTTTCTGGATTATCCTCCTTTGCCCAGAAATGTAACGAACCGAGACTTAGACGGTTATCGCGCATTGCGCATATATCTGTCCAATACCTTTCAAACGTTTCCTTATTAAATTTCTCAACACATTTTCTTGAAAAGTGTTCAGCAATGGGCTTGTACGATTTACTTGTGTTTGCCAACACGCATAGAACTTTAAACCAATCATTATAGTTAATAGATCGTTTTGGATGTAACGTATCTACCAAACTAATGATATACTCAACATCCGGATCATGCAGTTTTAAAAGAGATAATTCTCCATTTTCAGCTTCCGCAAATAAAGTGTCTTCATCTTCCCTGCCGGGAGTTCCTGTCTTAAACTTCAATGCAGACATGACGTACTCTTCTTTGAGGAAGAAGTTCTGTTTTTTAATTATACCATTTTCCTTTTCCCAGTTTAAAGAGAGTTCATGGCAGACGATGATGTTGGGATCAGCCTTCTCCTCTGAAAACAACTCGCATTTATCAATGATCATCGAAAGATGTTTCGTATCTTTATGTAGATCATATGTATATACAGCGAATAAGTAATAAGGCGGAAGACCAACTTTAGACGCACTTCCTAAAAAGTGAACTGGAACATGTGCCGCGTTTATATCAATAAAATCATTGTGCGTAAGTCCGTTCGCAGGTGTGAAAGCTCTAAGAATATCCGTATAGTAACCATCATCTATGGCCTTGTTAATTAAAAATCGCTTCGTCTCTCTGTTTAACTTAATACCAGGAACAAGTAAATGAAACCCATCCTTAAAGCACTTCTTTTCAGGATTATACATAACCCTCGGTTTTTTAGTAACGGCAACATGAATTGTAAATTTATTCTGATCGCCTGGTAGATGCTTAAAGTCAATAAAATCAGTTAAGAGTTTAACTGTTGAAAAGACAGCAGAACGCGCAAGCCCGTCGCCAAACGCGCATTCTTCATTTTCTTGAAGAATGTCAAAATCAATCATTAATCCCGAAAATTCGAGTTGCTTCTCGTACATCATCATTTTTAAATTTTTTCTTCTACAAACTTCAAGATATTTAAACATCTTTTCAATTCTATTATCAGGTATGTTGTATGTCCTGGCAGTTATTTTTTCACCAACGAGGCAATAACGGTCTACGATATTCGTAAGAACATCTCCCTTATTAGTAATGTACTCCGGGTGATCCATAAAGTCCTTAAATCCACGTAATACATTCTCGTGCTTTTCCTGAACCCTATATGTGATCTCATCCTCAATAATGTCGATATTTAATTCGTTATCATCATCCGAATCGGAAAATATTCCCTCAAATGCGTTCGATTCCAAATTAGTCTTTTTAATTGACATATTCCGTTCAAAGTAAACTCCTGAACAGGTATAATACTATCTATATAAAAATAACTTGTTTATAATATATTTGCTTTAGATGAAATTCAAATTTCACGTGTCCAATCCTGACAGCGTGAGACCCTTCATACGATAAAAAAAATGTCATAATCGGCATGAAGCCCGATTTAATCTTCTCTAACTCAAATACCACAAAGCCCGATTTAATCTTCTCTAACTCAAATATCATGAAGTTCGACTCAATCTTCCCCAGCATGAAAATTAACTTCCCCAAATAATATTGACTCCGGCTCTAAATTACTGAGTTTGTATAATAATTTATTTTTTACATCTATCGCCACGCCCCTGATAAGTTCCTCAAAAATTTTAGAATTGATATGTCCAACCTTCATTAAACTTATAAATTTATTGTATGATGTACCTAACTCATACTCTAAGATATATGCCACCCAAATAAAAGAAGTACCAACATATTTGGCAAACTGATCAATATCTATACCACCCTTCCCATCAAATAAATCTTGGTCCCACTTCATATTTAAAAATAACTGCATCTTGTTAGTAATTATGTTACCACTTGCATCTCGCGCCTTGATAACCTTTACAGGCACTGAAACACGCGGTACCGGTACATAATTATCTGGCATCGAAATCAGAATACATTTAAGAATCATACCACATAGACGGTTAAATTGTAACAATACCCACGTCCATAACCATAGAGCTGCCAAAAATATTTTGGTTTTATCTGGTAAATATTGCATATATGTCATCCTATGTATTAGTGTGACTAATACTTTATAACATAAAAAAAATAATTAATGTTTATTAATCTTGATTATCAATTTTATTAATCTTCATTATTAGTATCACTACATTCACACTCTTCATATCCACACTCAATACACTCTTCATTATAAGTATCACTACATTCATACTCTTCATATCCACATTTATCACATTCGCAAGTATCACTATCGATATGCTTTATCTTTTTAAGAGCTTTTTTCTCCTCGCTGGACTTTATAATTTGCTCAGTTATAGAGCAATTAATCTCATCTAAATTTTTCTCTAAGACTTGCAATTGCTGTTCATAAATGTGTGCATGTTCCTCGGCTTTTAACAGTTTGTGCAGACCGTCCTTAGCGATATTTATAGCATCAGATGCTATAACCATGGCATTTAAAATCGCAGTAAGTTCTTTCTTTTTTACGACAACATCCGTATTCAATTCGTCAAAACGCTCCTCAAGTAATCTAACATAAATTGCCGGAAAAGAACCATCTTTGACCTTTTTTAATAATTCTTCTGTAACGGTTGCTCCCTTTTTTAATAATAACTTGAAAATATCAATTAATTGATATTCGATTGAGTACCATAACGGACTTCCGTTAATAATTTTTTTGCCTTCATCCACGGCATCTGGATCAGAGCCAGCTTCTAATAAACGCTCTGCGAACTTTTCCATTTTTACAAAAATTGCCCAACATAATGCTGTTCCACCGCCATAACGAACCTTGACGTCAATATACTCAAATAAGGTGTCAAGAAGATCGGTTCTGTTTTCCTTAAAGCAGCGTATTAATAAATCACCACCGTTACCAATCTTAATATTTTTAATACTACCTGTCATCTCTAACATAGATTTTAAACCGGCTGGCGAAACATCACTAATACTATCAATAGCGATTTTCATATCTATTTCTTCAGTGTTTTATAATTCAAGAAAAAAAAAATCAATTTTTAAATACTAATTTTAATCGGAATTTATCCCAAATGGGATAATCATTTCATTAACACTCCATTCTTCTTTAATGTTTTTAGTTAAGTATCTGATAATTTTAAGCGGGCACATCTTTTGTCGCACTTCTTTTTCAGCTATGTTAATGGGACTATGCTCATTTTTTGATTCAATAAACATAGGACTTCCATTTTCTATCTGTTTTGCCCGTTCTGCTATAACACGTGCATATTCGGCGTAACTCATAATTTCTGAAGTTCTGCGCAAATCTTTAGGGACAATAACATCTACCTTATGCAGATCATTATTTACATAGTAATCGGAACTAATCTTCTCTATATCATACTTTTTCGCAAAAGACATGTACGAATCTCGATTAAAAAACTCCTCCTCACCATCTTCCACATCTTCCACATCTTCTACTTCTTCACCAGATAAATCATCATCTATGTCCAAATCTATATCCTCTTTTTTAAGAGCCTTTGCGGACACAGACTTATCTTTAACCTTACCTTCGGATTTTTTTGCACTTGTGACTTTAGCGGATGTTTTCGTAAGTTTTTTAGGAGGCATAGTTTAACCGTCTTATATAGCTTATACATTTAAAAATTCAAATTTTATATGAAAAAAAACTAATCAAATTACTTAAATAAACGTAATAAATCTATCTTCTTAATATTTAGATTTATTGAGTCTAATTTAACCATTGCGTTTGACACACAACGCAAATATTAAAAAGTTTCATATCATCACCGACACGTACCTGCTTTACTATTTTACCGGAACAATCCGCGTTAATACAATTAACGCGGGCTTTAATAGTTACCGGATCTCTGCCGGCATTATTTAAAATTTTCTCAAAAATTAGCACATCACCTTCTTTAACGCGTTCGTATCTTAAGGTATCCACATCATCATGTGGATATGTTTCATTACACATGGCGCACTTAAATATAAGTTCTTCATTAATAAAGTCGGGAACCAATAGATTATCACATGAAATACAAAATTTTGCCATTATGTTATTGAAAGAATTATGTTCTTCCTTATATATTAATATATTTCTAAATAGAAATTCAATATTTAAATTTTCAGCATCTACAATAAAAAATACATTTATTTTTTAGACACTTTTTTACTGAACTTTGTTTTTGATTTAGCCTTTGGTTTTGATCTTTTTTTTACAGATTTTTTAGATTTTCTTCTTATGGCTTTTTTCTTAGGTATAACCGCCGCATCCTGAATTTGATCACCAGTTTTGTTTATAAGCTGCATAGAATCCCCCTCCGCCACAACCTTCCTTATTAAATTTTCTAGGGTGTAGCTTGGAGTATTTAATAATAGCTCGGTTTTTATTAAATTTCGTAATGAATTCTCCAGCTGTCTCCTCTGTAAATATGTATAATAATCAGGCATTAGTGATATGCCCCAATTATAAAGCCGATTATATAATGTGCTATCATATTCACGCGATTGCCGCATCAAACGTTCTGCGTATAATTGTTCATTCCGCCTCTGCTCATCACGTAATCTCTCCGCCTGCAACCTTTCGTTGAACATCCTTTCATTTCTTATTTCCGCAGTCATTTCACTTACTTTATCACTTAAAGCTTTATAATCACTGACAGAACCAGGACCCGGACCCGGGGGAGTAGGTGGCGATGGCGGCCTTGACAATGGAGTAAAAATACTCGATTTATATCCGGACGAATCTTCTTTCGAATCTAACTCTCGCTTAATATCTACAGGTTCGTTTAAAATTCGTATACGTTGCGATAGTGGCATTATTCCTCTATCTACAAGATCCTGTTCTGAGTCCGTAAACTCTCGCCCGCCGTCTGCTAAATCATAAATGCCATATTCGGTCATTTTTTAACTATATATTTATATGGTTTTTAATTTGAAATATTAAAAATATGCGCAATCGAAAAATATGGCGCATATATTATGGCATTATATACCGCCTCAATACGAGACGCATCATCACCCCCTAAATAATGCCCGAATATTTCTTGGATAAATAAAGCCACTACAGAAATAATCACACCTAATGCAACTTCCGCTTCTTGACTGAAATTCTTTATACGCATCAAGAGTGAAATCTTTGCAGCGTAATGTACAGGAATAGCATAATATAAAGAAAATAATAAGGCGACCAATGGAGAAATTCTTACATAAATACCAAAATAAAATGCCATAACTAAATGACGTAATTTAATTGTATTTTTATGATTAAGTCGGAAAATAACAGGAACGGCGATAAAAAATCCCAACATTGTTACTGGCATAAATACTGAATGAATGCACGCATTCCATACTGATTTATGAACTTCCGCATAATACGCCACACCATCTTGTAAGTGACGCATACCAAAATAGTTTTGAACCAAATGAAATTGAAGTCCGGCAAATAATGCGCACCATTCTGATTCTGAAATTGTCATGAATAATTTTTTACTTTATAATTTTTATGTGACGTTTTCTTTAGATTAAATTTTTTAATGAAGTAAACTATGTTTTAAAGTAATTTGCCAAAACGTAGACGGGTTTTCGATATGCGTTATTCGATAAATTTTCTATTCCAGCCAGCCAGGCCAAATGATGTCGCCTATTATTATGTAGCTCCTCGCGAGGAATGATGCCAAGCTTTATTAGACTTAAATATGCGAGTTCCCCGCAGTTAGTACCATTGCATAAACATTCATTCAGCAGGAGCTTATTTATTCCATTTATAATGACAGATTTATTATAGTACATATTTTCTATCGCATATTCGATAAAGCTTTTGAATCCATTCTGTATGTTTACATCTATTGGAATAACCAGCTCTTTATAAAAGCTATATCCTCTATATGAATTTAATCTATGTTTTAAATCAGATATAACTATGCCTTTTGAACATTCTTTTGGAAAAAACGGCATGTCAGAAGTGTTAAATGCCTCAAAGATCTTCGGTCGAGCTTTTGTATCTTCTGGATCAACATAAACCACACCAATATGTCCATAATACGTTCCTATAAACAGGGGATTGATATTGTCAAGGCCGTGGAATAGTATTAAGTCTCCAGTTTTGAATCTATGTCTTAATTCATCAAATTCGTAACTCTCGAATGATGGATGCATCAAATAAATGTAATATATCCATAGTATTATTATTATTGAGATAATAGTGTAATTTTTCATTATAACGACCCAGTAGGAAACTCTATATTGGTAAATATCTACACTATTATATAGAAATTTCTCAATACAAAAAAAATAATTTTAATAATTTATAAAGATCAAAATGTTTTAAAATTGAGGATTAAGAATCTCTAAAAGGAACCCATTTCATGGAAGGAGCAGCGGCCCTAACCTCACTTTGCGAACTTGTTATAGTTATACGTCCCTCGAGCTGGTTCAGTCTTCTATAAACGTTCTCAAGCTGAGTACTGATATTCTCGATCTGCAAAGATTGTTCTTTAATAATGACATCTTTTTCATCAATCTTCTTATTCAGCCGATCCATAGTAATTCTAACACATTCCGCATCACTTAATGGTATGAAATGATGTAATCGAACAATAACATCATTTCCCATAAATGGATCAGGAATAGTAAGGAGATAATGGGTTTCAGATGGACGCATTTCATTTCCCAACTCAAGAGTTAAAGTGCTGGGAGTACCCAACTTCTCACAAGTTGCGAGATATTTCAAATATCCATTAGAGTCTAAATTTGTAATATGAGGAATATATATCTGACAAGATTGGAATCTCATTTTGTCATGACCCTCATTAATAGCAAATGTGTAAATGTTCTTCTCATCGTCTTTCGACACATCAATAAGAACATTATTTTTAACATCATGATAACTAACCATTATTTGTCCTGCTTGCATATTTTCTTCGTTCTATGCGATTATACATTTACCGGTTAAAAAATTCAATTTTTTTTTAGCTTTAGTCTCTGCTGGGGGTGAGGGGGCAGTAGTTTAAAAATTGAATTTATATAACTTTAAGTTAAAATAATCATCACTTTATACACTTTTCTAAGATTCAATGTCTGAAGAAGCTAAATGGGAAAAAACAATTATTAAAAAAATGGCAAAAATGCAAAAACTACAAGAGGAGAAAAGTTATAATGACTTCGTCTTTACGCCTATTATCTCCGTAGACGGACGGATCGACTTTAGCGAAATTATCGTTAAATTAATGCCAACGGGAGGATTACATAAAGGTCGTATTTATTACATGAAGATTTACACTAAATATAAAAATAACTCAAACATTATTAAATACTTCCCATTTTCCCCACCCAGAGTAATTTTCTTAACAAAGATGTGGCATTCAAATATTTATGGAAGTGGAGATGTATGTCTGGACATATTGAAAGATCAATGGTCGGCTATATACAATATAGATACTGTCGTATTAAGTATACTTAATTTATTAGATAATCCCAATCCAAAATCAGCTGCAAATGCCGTTGCAGCCGAACAAGAAATTAGATTAAAAAAGCATTACAGCGAACTTATTACTAAGAATATGACCGAGGAGGAGAAGGACAATATTAAAAGAGACGTTTTTACTGAATATTTAAACTCCACTACTCAATTTGTTGATTATAATGAAAAGATAGCTGAAGAATATCAAAAATTATTTAACTAATTAATATCGATTTAGTTTGTTAATTTAAATTTTATTTTTTTTAAATTTAAATGAACTGTCTGTGGCAATATAAACTCAATTTAATAAAATTAGGCACGTCTTTACTTCAGAGAAAGATATTGGAGGACTCCTTTGCGCGTTGGTACTTTATATGCGATAAGATGCATATATTTCCCACAAAAAACATAGTATTAATAAATGATTTAGAGTATGCAAATACGCATAGGGCCGCCGGGTTCGATGTATCGGAATTTTTAAAAAATTCCGAAGAAGTTTATGGATTATTTAGGAAAGATCTTTGTCTAGCTCTAGATGCTGAATTAAACTCCAATATTCCAGAAATGTCAAAAACATATAAAATTACAGATAAACAGATGATCCGGCTAAAACAGCTCTACCGCGGTCCGGCTAAAAGATTTAACTGTATCTCGCGTAAGTTGCTAACTTTATATAATCTACTTGGTTCCGAAAATTTACATTTATCTATTCCGCCAATATTTAAAGGTGTTGAACTCTTTGGTTCACCATTAAACACCCATAATGATGAGTATTGTAGTCCATTTAAAATAGAAAGTTATTTTAGGTCACTTGGGTCTTTTTGGAATTATAGTTTTCATAAAAATGGCGTGTATTTATGCAATCCTCCGTTTGATGAAGAATTAATAAGAAAAGCCGCGAATAAAATAATAGACGACATAAATAAAACGAAGTATAAAGTGATTGTTATAGTGACAATTCCAGTGTGGGACTCCCATACACAGGAAAAGTACTCTATTGAAGACTTTGGACTTAGATTTAAAGGTTTAGATATACTTAAAAAAAACTCATATCTAAAAGATCACGAAATTTTAGATAAAAAAAAATTTCCATATTGGAACTACTTTACTGAAAAATGTGTACATGCTAGTTGGACGCATTTATTAATTTTAAGTAACTTAAATAATATTTTTTATAGAAAAAATTTTTGTCTTGATGAGCTTCTAAACGCATGGCAAGATTTTCATCAATGAAATAAATATGTGATATACATATTTATTATTAACTTTTTTAACTTTTTTTAAAAAAAAACACAGTAAAAAATTAATAGAATTATGCTTATATCAATATACAAGCGTAAAAAATGGAAATAAATGATAAGTATTATGAAGACGTATCAATTAAAAACTCTATTCACTACGATGAAATTATAAAAGCGCAAGACATAGTAAAAAAATACATAATGCGTGAAAAAAGAATTGTGGTTGGTGGTATGAGCATAGACTTCGCTCTAAAACTTAGAGGAAATAAGGGAATTTATGATGACAATGCGTTACCTGACTATGATTTTTATTCACATCAGCATCATACTGATGCGTATGAAATAGGTATGTGGCTGTACAGCAAGGGGTTTCGCGGAATTTCAATAATCAATGCTTTGCATCCATCTACTATGAAGGTGCGAGTAAACTTTAATGTAATCGCCGATATAACGTACGTGCCAAAATATATACTGGATAAAATTCCAACTTTGCACTACAGAGGGTTTGTAATAATACATCCACATGTGCAAATGATTGATCAACATCGAGCACTTTGCTTTCCTTATGAAAACGCACCTTTGGAGACAATAAAAGGTGCACGCCCTATGAAAGATATGAAGAGATATGATCTGTTATATGAACAATATCCCATTAAGGCATCACCAATCTCTGTAGAATTGAAGGAATACACTATTCCAAAGGAGATTTTACATAACCAATGCATTACTGGTTTTTTTGCATTGAATTATTGGGTCAGTGAGGCAAAAAAAATGGGCTTTAAATCAAATTTAGATTTTGGCACCATTATGTTTATGAAGGATGTAATAAAATATTCACTTCCCGTTGATTCGCATGGCATTTCTTTATATTCCGATAACATCAGTGAAGTTTTTAGTTTAATAAAAAACGTGTACAAGCCCAATAAGGAACGGTTTTATCAAAGATTTTTAGACAAATTACCGCGAAAAATTATATTAGACAATCGATGGGAGCTTTTAGAAAATAATCAAAAAATTGCCGCACATCGTGAAATAGATAGTATATACATTTCAAACTTACAAAATATTATGATGTATCTTTTAATCAACTATGTTCTTTTAGCAAAAATTAAAAACATAGATCGAGGTGGTTCCTTTTACTCCGCATATCTCCAATGTAGAGACTTAGTGTCGTGGGCATCAAAAAAATATTATTCCGCGACTAGTAATGAAAAAAAAGAAATGTTTGCTAAGTTTTTGCCATCTGCTACGACATACGGCGAACGAAATTTAAGTGACAGTTCCGTAGTACAGCGACATAACTTTGGCCTTAAAAATAAAGAGGACCCTGTTCCAATCGGCGTAAAGTATTACCAACCATGGCACGTATATGATCAGGACTTGGAAAGCGGTCGTATAGAAAAAAATAAATACTTATTTTTTACTGGTAAATCTGAAGTTTTTAACATTGCCGGAGAGGAATGTGATAATTTTCTAAGTAAATAATTTTGATGGACTCCTTCGAATAAAAAAAATATTTTTTTAAAGTTAAAATACTTTAAAGTATTTTTTCCACCATTTTTCTCATGTTGCGATCATATATCGACCATAAGGCTCGTACATCCTCCCGAGCTGCATACAAGCATATCTCCAAAGTCTGTTCTTCAACTAATCGTAAAACCCAGTTGTCTTGCTGAACTGCGGCCAAGCATATCTCCGGGGTTTGCTCTTTAACGAAACGTAAAGCTTTACCGTTTTGCTGAACTGCAGCTAAACATATTTCCGGAGTTTGCTCTTTAATAAATCGTAAAGCACAGCCCCTTTGTTGAACTGCAGCCAGACATATTTCCGGAGTTTTTTTTTCGACTAATCGTAAAATCCAGCCGTTTTGTTGAACTGCAGCTAGGCATATTTCTGGAGTTTTTTCTTCGACTAATTCGAAAGCCCAGCCGTTTTGTTGAACTGCAGCTAAACATATTTCCGGAGTTTGTTCATTAACAAATCGTAAAGCTGTGCCATTTTGTTGAACCGCAGCTAGGCATATTTCTGGGGTTTGTTCTTTAACACCTTGTAAAGCCTCACCGTATTGTTGAACCGCAGCTAGGCATATCTCCGAAATTTGTTGCATCTCCTCAAGAATAATTAATTTATCTGTTTTAAACTTCCCTCCGCTTTCTATTAGCACTTGGGCATCGTCTGGTATAGTTATAACAAACCAATAATAATTTATCCATTCGGCAGATTCTAAGTATGTAAAATATAAACCTCCAGCACTGCATGGATTTTCCGGATCGAGATTAACTTCTTCAACAGTATTTAAACCAAATTGATATTGATAGCCATAATGCTCTTTTTGAGGTTTAGTAAAGTCATTTGAATGTAAATATTTAACCAAAGACCAACCATTTTCTCCTGCAAGTTTTTTAAACTCCGCTCCAGATAAAATTTGTCCTTCCATGGCTTTTAATAATATTATAAAAAACTAATCTTTAAAAGGAGTGAGTCTAATAATTGATTTTAAAATTTGAATGTATTTTTAATTAAAAATAAGATAAAGTCTATAGTATTAGACTGATTATGGAAACAGTATTGTCAAAATTTACGCCGGCCGAAATAATTTCGAATGCTCAACCAAATAGTGATGATTGGTCGATGTTATTTGAAGAAATCGTAGCGACCGATGTTAAAATAGATCATGAAAAATTAATGGAAGAAATAGATAACACTAGGGATTTTATATGTTTAGAAAAAAAAGTAGAACTATCTACTGATATTATTGATTATAAATTTTGCCCTAATTGCAAAATTAGAGGCAAAATCTTGGAGAGCTTTATTATATGTGAGCAATGCGGATTAGAACGTGAGTGGCAAAATAACGGGGATAACTATAATGCCTCATTAGAAAAAGAACACAATACATCACAAAATTCGCACATGAGCTTTAACATTATCGGACGAGGTGCTTATTGTTATCAGCGAAGTCTTTTGAAAACATGTTCAGATTATACCCTTTATCGAAATAATAATAATAAAAAAGAAATTACTAATATAATTTTTCAGTATGAAGGGAGTAAGCCCCCAAATAATGCTATTAATTTAGCGGCGGAACTTTTTGATAGTATTGCGCGTTCTGGACGCGTATATAGAAAAAATGGGAAAAAGGGAATAATGTCCGCTTGTCTGTATTATGCTTGCATTATGCAAGGGGTAGCTCGATCTCCAAAAGACATAGTTACAATTATGGACACCGAAGAAAAATTCCTATCGCAAGGAGATCGCATTTTACAGGAATTCAACGAGCTCGGCATTATATCTATCCCATCATGCTACGAGCCGCTGGACGATTATCTTAACAGGTTCTTCCCCACTTTAGGAATAGATGATAAGTATAAACCATTCGTAGTAGACCTTATACATAGGGTTGAAAAAAAACATCTCCACATCAGAAATGAATGTCGAACTACTACTAAGTGTATCGGAGCAATTTATATGTTGACAAAGCGTGTCAAAGAGTTACGACACATTAAAAAAGAAACCATATCAAAGGAATGTGGTGATATTAGTAAATCGACCTTTATTAAATATTACAATCTGCTGTGTAGCAATTATAAACTTATTAAAAAAAGTTTTAAGAGACACGGTATTCCCATGCCTATCGAATGGAAATAATAAACGCGGGCTTTATTCAGCCAATATTAATTTTTTGCCGGATAGTATGTCGTCTATGTTGAGGCCGTCCTTGGAAATTTGCTCAAGTTCTTCGGCGGATATGTTGATGTTAGCCAACTCTCTTATTTCAGCATATTTTTGCTGCGCCTTAACATATACTTTGTCGGAAATAAAATTACAACGCATTGGTGCACCAATGCGGATACGTATTGCCGAAAAGCATAGCTTGAAGGCCTCGGTCATAATTTTGGCAATGTAATCAAATTGTTTATGTACCCACGCTTTGTGAAGCACAACCATAAATAAATCTTGGTCGGTTACATATACGATGTTTTGGCTGTTGGGCGCAGTTTCATTTTGAAACACATCCTGAATAATGTGCGTCGCTATTTCGGCCTTGCTCAGCGCGGATTCATAAACAAGTTTATACGAATCGTATGATCCATTAGTGATTCGCTTAATAAATGGATTAATTATTTCTTCGATACAGTTGTTAAACGTAGCGGGAATTTTATTTGTGGCTGGCAGATTGATGTTAATCTGTTGTATAATGTTGTTTATGGTGGTCTGGTTCGGGGTGGTCTCTTTACGGCGAGTCTTTTGTTCTTCTATGGCGAGATCCTTTTGTTTCTGGATTTCGATTAGTTCCTTCTTTTTTTCATACTGAAGCTCGATGATCTCTTTCTTTTTTTCCAGGATTTTAATTTCAGCCTCTGTCTTGAGATTAATAATTTCTTTCTGTTCTTCCAGGGAAGAAATTGATTTTTGTGTTTTGGCACAGGGTGTTTTTCTATTAAGATGTTGTAACAGATATTTTCTAACGGCAAAGAATTTACCACACTTCTCGCATTTAAATTCTTTAACGACGTCGCACGGAGTTATTCTTTTTCTATGGCTGATCAAGCCCTGAATTCTCTTAAATTTTTTATTACATTTTTCGCACACGATGTTGCTCGTAGGCATTTTATAATTGTGGATTATTTTTTGTTTAACATGATTTTTTTGAACGATTAAATTTTTAAGACAATAATTGGCTGACTATACACATTTGTGTTAGCTGCCATATATTTTACGCAGTGTTTTAGCAATGCTTGGATGTCTTGTATTTGGGTATGCAAGCGTACCATTATTATGGCTTTAATTGTTATATAACGCAGCATATGTGTTACGTTAGGGTGTCTTATGTTTTTAGGTACGTTTTTTGCCCTTTTCGTTTTTTGCCTTGGCCGGCGGATTTTCTATGAGCCGGCCGAAAACAGGAGTCATTTGACCGAAAAAACATATGCACTATCTCAAAAAAAAAATTGATTGTTTTGGACGTATATATGTTATTTGCTATTATGTTGCCTGCCGATTTGTATCAGGGTACATTCAGCTTTCTTGATGAGTATAATCTCGTGAAGCTTTGCGAGGTGAGCAAAGAATTTAAAAAGTACGGGGGACTTGGTGTTTTGGTAACACTTCGCATCACGCTTAAAAATCGAGGCTTATTGAATATGGATCCGTCGGTGTTCAAAAGGCTGAAAACTTTAGAAATTGATTCATCCGTGGAAGTTACATACCTTCCGCACATTGTTGGACTTGAGAAAATTGTCTGCAAAAATAACGATTTAATGTCGATCCCTCCTATTGTGGGATTGAAAACATTAATTGTTCCATACAACAATCTTACGGAAATTCCACACATTCCAGGACTTCAATTCCTGGATTTCAGTTTCAATACGGTACGTAATTTTCCAAACATTGCTGGACTTAGAAACGTTAATTGTATGTATAATCTTTTAACTGAACTTCCTGATTTGGAAGGTCTTTATAGGATTGATTTCAGTGGTAATACGGTAAGTCGTATGCCTAATATCAAAGGTCTCAAATTTCTATTCGGCACCAACAATCTATTGCGGGAGGTTCCTCATATTGAAGGACTCGAAGTGATGGATGTTTCCGGAAATCAACTCCGGGAAATTCCCCACATTGAAGGACTCAAGGAATTATACGTTGATGACAATCAACTGATGAAAATTCCTCCGATTGCTGGACTTAAATATTTGACGATGGATAATAATCTGATTGAAGAACCTCCGAGAATTCGTGGATGCACGATATTGGATGTGGAAATTTTAATCGAATTTGATTAAAAATTGTTTAAAAATTGTTTAAAAATTGTTTAAAATTATTTATTTTTTTTCGTATTCAGAATGTTCATCTAATAACATCACTGCCATCGCGGCATAGTTGTGTAGGTCGATTAGAGTGTCTCTCAATTTTTCATCATTAACCAAATTAATACCGCTTTTTGTTATGGACACATAACGCTGAAGCTTGTCTTCTATTCTCACTAGAACACCAGGGATACCATATCTAGCAAACGCGTCACCATAATCAACATTTTTTTTAGTGAATAATTCTAATGCTTCGACCTGAATTTTTTTTAGTTGCTCTACTCGAGTCATTGTATTGTTTTTGTTGCGGAAGATCTTTATATGACACTCAAGAATAAAAATTAATTTTTAAACAAGATGCTTATAAGTTATAAGCATCTTTTGACTCAACTTCTGGCAAAATTAAAAACCTGTCATAAAATAGATCGCATCTAACCCATCATGTTGAGCAATTCCTTTTATAAATTTAACTAAATATTGTTTTTAATCGACCGATTTATAATTTTTTTATCGAGAATATGTTTATATTTATCTAGATTATATCTAACAAAAAGTAAATTTTGCACGCCTTTAGTAAAATATAATTGCTTCTGCGGGTCACTTCACATCCGCATAAATAAGTTTTTCTGTTATGTTGAAATCCATCAACTTCCGAAATAATAGTTCGGCTAATGCGTCGTCCTCAAATTCAAAAGAGTCTATCTTTTTTATAATTTCAAAAATTAAAGATTGAATCTTTAATTTTCTTCTGACCTAAAAAAATGATTTTTTTTATAGTAAAATTATAAAAGGTAAAATGCTGCCTACTGACATTCTGCGCTATGTTTTCGGCTTTATACCCGAAGATGAATTTCTGAGGTTGCGCAAAGTATGCCACTTATTTCAGACCTGTGCCACTTTGCGTGCAGTTGTAGGCTTACACGTATATGCCGAATATGAGAATCTTTACTTATTAAGCCCACCATACCTGAACAAATTTAAAAACCTGACTAAATTAATATGTTACGATTTAGACCTGACCGAACTACCAGTAATAACTGGACTTAAGTATTTAGATTGCTCTAAAAATTATCTAAATAAGATTCCTGTAATAGAAGGTCTCAGATGGTTAGATTGCTCAGTAAACAATTTAACTGAAGTTCCGGTCATTCCGGGCCTCGAATATTTAAATTGTTCGTTTAATGATCTGGATGCTTTACCTTATATATCCGGACTTAAAAGATTAATCTGCAAATATACCGGAATATTAATGGTCCCATATGTTGAGGGCCTCGAGGAACTCGACTGTTCTTGTAATTATTTAGAAGAAATTCCGCATATTGTTGGTCTTAAAGTGTTAAACTGCAGTTATGATGATATATCGGAAACCCCGCATATTGTTGGTCTCGAAGAATTAAATTGTTCTGGCAATCTGGAAATAAATCAGATTCCGCATATTGAAGGACTTAAAAAGTTAATTTGTACCAGTACTTCCATTAAAGAAATTCCACATATTAACGGCCTCAAGCAATTGGAATGCGGCTTTTGCGGACTACGAACAATACCCGCTATATCTGGTCTTATAGAACTCAGTTGTTCCGGCAATTATATGGTGGAAATTCCACACATCGATGGTCTTAAAGTTTTAAATTGCGTCGGCTGCGATATTCATAACATTCCGAATATTGAAGGTCTTAAGATACTGGATTGTTCATCCAATGAAATTACAAAGTTGCCTAATATTGTTGGTCTTGAAGAACTGTATTGCTCATACATCGAAATGTTAAGTGAGATACCCAATATAATTGGTCTTAAGAAATTAGTTTGCCGCTCGACATATGTGAATATAATTCCGCATATTATTGGTTTAGAATCTTTAGATTGTTCTGAAAATGCACTTATAAAAATTCCACACATTGTTGGTCTTAAAGAACTGGATTGTTCTGATAATGCTCTTACAGAAATTCCTCATATTGAAGGTTTAAAACGGTTAACTTGTTATGATACCGACATTAAAATTATTCCCGACATATATGGATGTGAAGTAGAAAAATAGAATTTCCATGGCTTTAGCTTTTATTTTTTTTTTATTTTCTTGGGAATACATTTCGGATCCACTTTAAACGCTTCGCACTTAGTTTCAATTGGCACTATTGATATTACACTTTTTGACTTTATGCCAATCATGGGCGTATCGCAACCTGTTTCTTTAACTTCGATGCCATTATGAGTATATTTGGGGATAACCGGAGTTTCTTTATAGCACCGCGCCCTAAACATTTCGTAACGATCACGTACTTGGTCATATGTCAATGTGCATGGCTTACCCAGCATTTTATTGACGCGATTATGCAACCGATAGATAAACATTGAAAAGGACTTGCGGTTAATCAATACAATGTTTTTATCATAATTTAAATCGGCTAAGTTTTTTTTGTAATTTTCACGGCAGGCTCCGCACGGCAGCACAAATTTTAGTGACTGAAGAAAACCATCATACTGATCGCGTTCCTCTGCCGACATTTCAATCGGGTCAACATTAAATGAAATGGTATGTAAAAAATTCCACATCATTTTACCCCAGAAGTTAACATTAAAACCGTCTCTAGAGTTATACTGTTCCTCGCTAAATATAGGCTTATATGCCACGTGGCTCATATCTATAATTATGGGAATATATTTTTTTCTTTTATTTGACGTAGTAAATATACACGTAGGCAAAATGGAAGTACATGACAAAAACATAACTCTTACCGTGGGGGTTTACAAGAAATCATCTGATATAACGGTAAACATGACAATTGCATTTCCCGGCGTGGCTGAATGTTGCCTTAAGGGTTTAATGTATAACTGCGCCGACGGAGGAAAGGGTGCCATGAAGGGAAGTGCTGAGGCAGCTCTGGCATTTGCTTTGTTTGAGGCTGTGCGCGATAAGTTAGTAAGTTCACCGCTCGAGATGACTAAGTCGCGTGTTAGCAATATTGCATGCCACGCAATAGGTGGTACAATTTCCATAGGTTGGAACTGCCAAGGCACTGGCTCAATTCTTCGGAAAACGTGTGGTCTAGCTGTTGGGTGTCTACATCCTCATAAACTTTTTTCGAAATATTCAGAAAACTACAAGTTTCTCAGCGGTAAAAGTGGTAACAAAGACGAATTTGCTTACTGCGTGAAGAAAATGGCCGAGGGCATTAAAAATGGTGTGCAACTCGTGGCGGTCGGCAAGATTAATACGGACAACTCAAAGCTCAAGGACATTATGGGTGTTATTGCCGGTAAACTGCCGGCGGCCGAAAGTCTTGGGGCTGGCACCGCACCGAGTTATCCCGAGGACAAGAGTGAAGATGACGTAAAAAAATATCCAGTAATTAAATGCTCGGGTGTAGCCGCCGCGGCCGTAGCCGAATATGTGCGGGCTAATTCCGGCGGTATGGGTGTTGAGGTTACCAATGTTGGCGTCGTAGTGTATAATCATTCATGGAATTCTAAACAAAAACAACTCGCGGAAAATCGCCGTATTAAAGATTTTGTGGAAAAAAAATATGTCAAAGTGGGTACCGAATTCAGTAATGTATTCGCTTATTTTATTTTGACACAAAGAGATGCAAATGCTAACACTGCCGCCAAAGTTATAAAGGGGAAACAGACCCCCGATAAACTTGCTGAACTAATCAAAGGTGCTCTGGGTTAAACTTGTCAGCGAGTCAAATATTTATTTTTTTTTTGCGAGTCATAAATTTCCATTTAAAGAACTGATGGTTTAATATGCAGTTCATAAGCCAGGTCGGAAAGACTTATAAATCGGGCAAATCTTAATGATAGCTCATGGATCGATTTATGGACTCATAGGGTCGGGCACTTTATGAACACAAATAATGTCGTCAGTAAATTTTGAATCCATTTTATTTTCGGCGTAAAGAAATTTCACGAGGGTGTAATATTCATCATCTTAACAAATGTGAAATTTTGATTTTTTTTTTTCACGTGAAAAATTATGTTTTTAACTAAAATTTTTAAATGGTTATAAAATTCGTATCATAATGACAACGACCACTAGCAACAGTGATGATTTTTATGATATTTCTATGGACGCAGTATTAACTGCTAATCTTTTTACGGAACAAAATACTGAAATTAAATATATACATGACGATGTTTTAAAAACACCTCAGCCGAGGCTCGATAGCACTAAGTCAGTAAATTTATACCTGGGTACTGGATATTTGAAGAATGTGTACAACACGGAGCTTTGTGATAATAAATGGCTCATAATGATCTACCTGATAAACCGGTTACGTGACAACTTTACAACGCAGGGTAAAATAAAATTAAAGAGTTTACATTTACATTGTATGCCGGGCTCCGAACTATCTGCCATGCATCACTTTTTATACAATTCAGAAGTGACACACCAAGTCGATTGGGAATGGGTTGGAACTATTAGCGCCTTCGCGGAAGAAGACAATTATAACATCCAGCGCGCAATGAAATATAAATATAAGAACAATATGTTAAACTTGTTAAATGCGGATCTCTGCGCCATTAACAACATCAACTACGTTGTTAATGAAACTTTAAACAGACTCGGTCCGGTCAGGTTTATTTGTGCTAGTAAATGCAAAATTTCTATAACCGATTTTATGACATATGCTGTATTTTCTATTAAGATTCTTGATACGGATGGAATTTGCTATATTAATATGAATGACCCCAGCGAGTGGACCGGTGAGACTTTATCAGGAGTCACATTAATGGGGTTGTTATTTCAAGGATTGCATCTATATAGATTTAATTCTGGTGGGGTTCTATATGGTGTATTAATATGTAAGAAAAAAAAGAGATTAAATTCTGAAATCTTGTATAAAAAACTAATTAATATACTGGATGATCCTGATGCAATAAAATCTTATAACTTATTCATAGCTGATCATATACAAAACACTTTTAAAAGTGATGCATTACATAAGTTATTATCAGGTGAAGCTGCCGCGCCGGTTATAAATTGCGCTGATATCATCCATGAAGTTGAAAGCACTTTAAAAATGAACATAAACATGTTTTTATAGATACATTTGAACATAAAAAAATATATTTAAATTAAGCAATTTATTTGCCATGTGTTTTTTTTTAAATTAAAATTTGTTCAACTTCGGGATCTACCGTATCATATGTAAATGGATCAGGTTTTTGCCGTATTCCCACATTCATACTTTCTAATTCCTGTATAAAGAGTTTGCTACTCCACGATGTGTTATAGGCCACAATATCTGCATTATCTTTACAATAATTACATTTGTAAATGCCCTTTTCCACGTTCACTGTAGCAGCTTTACCGCAACGGCAAACATGATGTGTAAAGCCATCCGAATGGTTAAAGAACTTTTCTGTCATAAACTTCATTGCGGAATGTGACACAATTACATCTCTCTCCATTTCTCCGATTCTTAAACCTCCATTGCTACCCTTACCATCCAAAGGTTGTCGTGTAATCGCATCACTTGGGCCTGACGACACTCCATATAGAGAATCGATACAAAACTTTTGTAACCTCTGTATATATACAGGATTCATGAATATCATACAATCAATATATTCACCTGTTATTCCATTATAAAGGCGCCTATTTCCGTATTTATTTAAACCCAATTTTTCTAACAATAATGCGACACTTTCGATATCCACCTTTTTAAAGAAGGTCGCGTCGATCTGCGCGCATCGCTCCGCTCCTAAACATGCTACCAATGCTTCGATTAACTGACCTATTGTCATTCTACTTGGTATACAATGCGGATTCATAATTATTGCGGGGGCAATACCCTCTCGTGTCCGAGGCATATCTGCCTCATCAAGCAGAATACCTGCCGTACCTTTTTGACCAGCTCTTGATGAAAACTTGTCACCAATGGTCACTGGTCGTAATTTTCGAAGAATGACTTTACAAAATTGTTCATCATCTTCATTGCGGTCTACTATAACATTGTGCACCACTGCCGGCTCCTCATCTTTGTAAATTATTGATCTGTCAGCAAATTTATAAGTATCGTTAGTATCGTCGCTGGTCTTAGTAAGTTTCATAACTTTTCCTATGATTGCGTCATTTTTTCGAACCACCGCGCCCTTTGAAATAATACCATTTTTTAATTTATCATAACACGCCGACTTAATATCAATTGTAGTCGTTATATCCGGATTAGCAAACTCTTCACGATTTGGTTCTAATTCGGTTTTATAAAATGTAAACTTACACCCGTTATACAATCCGCGGTCGATGGCACCTTTATTGATAATCAAAGAATCCTCTTGATTAAACCCCGTATTACACATCATAGCCACCATGCAGTTACTGCCATTAGGATATAAATACTTATTTGATAAAGTTTTCACAATAGGCGTTTCACTGTTGTATTGTAAAAATGTGTCCTTATCAACACGATGTGTCCAATTTTTTGCCGGACATCCGCAAGTTTGTCGACTCTGGGAAGTCTGATACTGAACTCTTACGGCATAATTATGTGCGGGAAAAGGACAAGTTAAACCGGTAAGACCGAACATTGCTTGTGGTATATCGCAGTGTGTATATTCATGCAACTCATTACTACGATCTCTGCCGAGATGCTCGTAACTTGGAGCCAAATACATATTTTCTTGTTCTTCGGCTGATATGTACTCTATAACGCCATCTTTTAACAGATCTTCATTACTGACAGTTTTTGTATATAATCCATCTATGTGTTTTTGCGTCAAAGCAATTCCTTGATAAAAATCTCCATACTTTTTTCCACCAGTAATTTTTTTAAACATTTCGGGATCACGCTGATTGTTGTAAACAATCATTAATGGTCTGATGACCCTACCAGCATCTGTCCAAAAGTATACTTCATCTTGTGTATTATCCCAAACGATTGTTATTTCTGGATTAATCTTAAAATCCCGACGCATTTGTCGATATTTCTGTGCTATATGAATGGCATCATCGCAGCATCCTATCCAATCGCCATTAACATAAATATTACAAAGCCGCCGAACAGCGATATCTTTATAATCAATGGTATTAAGATTAAACACTTCTTTATCATCTAATAACATATTCTTTATTACCTCACTAAATGATGCCTTAGTCACAAATGAAAATAGGGCTAACTGTTTATTTATTCCGACCTTTTCTCCTTCGGGAGTGTGGATGACACATATATATCCTAAAAATGAGAGATGTACTCTTCGCATTTCGTTGGCCCGCTCCGATTGCTTTCCGCTTTCCGAACTGGTCGCCGTTACCTGCCTTAGTGTTGAGTAGGTGTTGAGTTGATTCTTTCTATTTAACAGCTGCGATGATAGACGATTAATACGTGTCTTTTTACTAACAGTAATTTCGGACTTATTTCCAGCTGTAATAGACTGTATCAACGCTCTTTCAAATTCAATACCGTGAACACTTGATTGTATGATTTGATTCAATTCTATTTTAAAGAAGGACATTGTTTTCATATCTTTTGCTATCCTTTTTCTTATTTGTTGAATAATCGTTGCATTAAAATGCGTCTTAAAGGTTTTTGCGCACGAAACTCCAGCAGCGGCTATTCGTTTACTGTTATATGAATCTCGATCTGTCGGTTCCATGTTTTTTAAATTAACCAGAAACACCTTTCGCAAAACTACGCACAAAAATCGTAACTTTTTATCACGACTATGCATGGTACTGCCCAAATGCTGTAGGAAGTGTACGTCTAAATGATCTAAAATTAAATTTGTAATTTTTTGATAATTCTCCGGATTATTCACTACATCTAAATAAGAGAATTCCTTTTCAGCAATTTCTTCTGCAATATATTGAACCACTTCATTCTGATTATATTTGTAACGTCCCTTAGATAAATGAGTGTATTTCACATTAAAAGCCGTCGTTAAAAACCCTTTTAATTTTTCAGATGTAGGCGTATTATAATCATACAATAAATTATCATAAATTTGTTTATCTGTGTTCCATCCCATCATTCTGAATATTAAATAAAAGGGTATATGCAAATCCTTTAACTTCTCTCTTTTAATTTCTATGGTAAGTTGACCATCGACAAGCCACCTTGCAATGAACTGATCGGAGTTAAGATAAAAATCTCCAGGTTTTGAAATAAATTCTGCACGCATCATTTCTTTTTTATATCCTTCATTCTTAAAAATTCTGACTTTATTGAATAAAATGTTTTCTACGCAATCAACTACCCATTCAACCCCCTTTATAATAAAGTAACCTCCTGGATCAGAGGGATCCTCATTTAATCTTGTAAGCGTTTCTTCTGACATACCGTGTGTATTACACCAACGGCTGCCTATCATGATAGGCATTTTACAAATCTTAAAGTTTTTAACAGAATCCTCACGAACAATAGTTGTTCCATTTTTTAAATGGGCGGTTGCCACTATATCTACTCCGATTCTTAATAATCCCTTATAGGTTTTTTCCTTAATTCTAGCCGTGTTTGGATATATTATTTCCTCCTTACCAGAATTATAATTCAGTAATGATGGCTTGCTAATTTTAACGTCTGAAAAAGTAACCTGAACAGTAACGTGATCGATTGCTTTTTCATCTTCGGTCTCACGACGAATATCGTCTAATCGCATACCATCTATCTTAAAAACCTGAGTAATTATTTGTGGAACTCCCATTTCATAATACTCATTTGCACTAGTTATATGATGATCCACTAACCCTTTGTTCTCTATTTCGGCGTCACCAACTAATATTAAATCGCTGGGATTAAGATCGTATTCCATACTGGTACAAAACGATATTGTATAGTATATTATATATTCTTTAAAGGAGAATTCAAATTTTATATGAAATATCATATAAAAAAAAACTTTAATTCTCTCATAAAACAATAATGTCTCATTTTTTTGGCAGAAGTCCGATCTTTTGTAAGATAATTTTGTCTGAATTGTTTGACTTCTTTTTTTTAGAAATATAGGCCCACTCTTCACCATCATCATCCGTTATTATATCCACATGCTCTTCTTGTTTTCTAAATAAATCGTTTGATTGAGCACAGACGTATATGTTATATTTGTTTAAATATTCCTCCTCTTTTCCATATTCTAATGTGTTCCAGTCAAATCCCAAAATACTATCTGCCATAATAAGGGCATTTTGTAATTTAGCATTCCAGAACAGATATTTATGATCTGATTTCTTTTTCCACGGAAAACTTCTTTTACGCCTAAAATAAATGTATATAGCCGCTTCCTTAGAAATGTCATAATAACGCTGGATAACCTCTATTTTTTCAGCATATATTTTTTTTGAATCTTCGGAATCTTGCATTTTCTACCCCCCGGAATCTAAATTATTTCCTTAATTTCTTTATATTAAAAAAAAATATAATTTATCTATATCCATATTACATAATCTTTTTTAGATCAGACTTAGATAATTTAGGATATTGTTGCACAATAACTGTAATTGTATCACCGATACCAACCATCTCTTTGTAAGAGATGTAACCGATTGCGAGATATATATCTATATTTTTAAATACGTATAAAATACCATCATTATACATTGTCGTAATAATCATATTTTTACACTTAGAACTTTTTTCTATCGAATGTTGTTCAAGTATTTTTGCTTTTAAAATCTTTGCACTGTTTTTATCCTGTACTGTAACCACTCTATTTACCATTAACACGATTAATTTTTTTCCTATCATTTTTTTTACTTGTTGCAAAGTAAACACATTTTTTGTATAAGTAATTTTTTCTTTATTTGCCTTTCCGTCCTCGGATCGTAACATCTGAATTAATTCCCGTATTTTATATAATCTTAAGTTAAATTTATTGCAACTTAATCGCCATCAGACTCTATATCTTCTTCTTCAACAGCTGAAAAATTACTCATTTTTTCATCATGTAAATCTCTATCTTCTTTGAGGGTGTCATTTGTCACGTCCATATCCTCGTTATTATTTTCTAAATTATTCACGTCCATATCATCATCAGAAATCCAATCTTTTGGCACTTCTTCTATTTCATTTTGAATGTCATCAGCTTCTTCCTCCACATCAAATTCAGATAGTTTTTCCATTATTAAATCCATCTTTTTATGAATGTTCTCCAAAGAATTTGTAAAGCTGGCGTTTAAACATTGAATGCCACGCAATATGTCACACATATTTTTATTTACATCAGCTCTTAGCTGATTATTTAAATCTTCATGTTTACAATCAATAGAATTGATTAGAACCGCCTGATTTAATAACGCATTTTGTAAACTTGTCGTAGAAATTTCTACATTATTATCAATATGCTCGAGCAGATTCAAAAGCTGATCATTTTTTATATCTAATCTTTCGACGTTCATAGATAATCGTGGCTTATGTAACTTTTCTTTGTAAATTATACTTGGCCCAGGTTTTGCTGCAATCATGTTTTATTATTATTTTTACTTCCTATTTCCATCATATATGATGTATCTTTATATTAAAATTAATGAAAAAAATAAAAATATATAAAATGCAATACATATTTTATACATTAATTACTGCAATAAAATAATGTTTCTCTAATTTATGGATTAGAATATTTTTTGAATTTATGTTAAGAATAAAATAGGAAATATTGTAATTTTTTGGAGTCATTAAAATAAATATTTTAAAAAGGTTTTTCTTGAGTAATTCATTTATTATGCAAATTACATTGATATTATTAAATCCAAGATCAATGGTTTTCTTTTTTCCATAGTCATACCCGCCCCATGGCGGGTCACATATAATGACATCATTTTTAATTTCATACAACAAAGACAAATAATCATCATTATATATGGTTATTTTTCCATCTACTCCATATACCTCTAAATTATTTTTTATGACTTTAACATGGGTTTCATTAATTTCCACAATATTTAAGTGTTTAAATTTTTGCGCAAGTCTAATTGAAAAACCACCAACACCTCCGTTCGTTTCCGTTATACTAATATTATCATTATCTAAACCAAACTTATCACATAACATAGTAATTAAATCTACCAAGCTCTGAGAAATCTGAGGTGTAGCAATACTATAAATGCCTATATTTGTTAACATTAGCTTTTCCAGTTGAAAACTTTTCTCCATGTCTTGGGGAAACTTTCTGCTCCAAAGAGATCGATTAAACTTAGCCATTGTCATAGTCTTTTCAGGCTTAAATGGAACGTAACCATTTTTTTTGTCTAAAAAGCATTCATTAGACAAACTCTTCCAATCCATTATAGAACTTAATAAGTATAATTCTCCTCTTTATATTAAAAATATTTTTAAAATGTTTACTTTTATAAAAAAAATAATATATTTTTAACATTCTTATTATATCTAATTTCCAGTAGAACCAAATCCACCAATTCTATTTGTTTTAATGGGTTCAAATTCATCCACCTCTACAACAGGCGGTGTGATATGTACTTCTAGTATAAGTTGCGCAATTCTGTCATGAACCAAATATTCATAATCTATATCAGTGTGATTAAATAAAATCACTTTTATTTCATCCACGTAATCATAATCAATAATACCCGCTCCAGTTTCTAAACCAAATTTAGCACTTAATCCAGATCGGGGTCTGATGCTGCCATATACTTTAAATGGTTCAGGTAGTATCGGCATTCTTATCGCAATACCGGTTCTAATAATTGTCTTTCCTCGGGCCGGAATCTTTCCAGCTTGTAAAGCGTATAAATCGTATGCAGCAGAAAAGTCCGTTGATTTAACAGGAGCTTTGGCATTAGCCTCTATTTTTTTGATAGTAAGATTAAATTCCATTATATAGGATGAATGTATATATTACTTATATAATTCAATTTTTAAATGTTTATATAAACATGCCTATTGTAGAAAAAATACAATCACACTTTGGATTTATTTACTTCCATCCATACTTGAAGAAGTCTATCAGCTTCTTTAGTTACCTCTCCTTCAAAATTATTAGCATGTTCAGGAACACCAATTATATTTTTAACGTTATTTTTTGCATTTTGATACATTGAAAATAATAATTTATCTCGTTCGTCAAAAGAAAGTTTCGATAAAGGCGTGATCAGTTCGTCACAAACCTGTTTTGTTTCTAAATTATCAGATGATGGCCCATGCTCTGCAGATGTTTTTGGTTGAAAATCTATGGAATCTCCCGTGGGAGATTCCATATACGGAATATTATTCCATTCAGGTATGAGTTCAGATAATTTATAATACTCTTGATCATTATCAGTAATATTGTGCGCATCAAATTCATTCAGTTCATTTAATTCATTAAAAGGTTGTTCCCAAGATAAATTATCTTCTCTAAAATTAAATGACTCATACTTATTGAATTTATTTTCACGAATTTTGTTTTTGTTATATGATAAATTTTCTTCTTCATCAGAAGTGCCACCAATATCGCTTTCAAGTACAGAAATAAGTTTTTCAATTACTAAAATGTTTCGTTTGGATGATTCCAATACTTCATAAAGTAAATTAATCAAACCAGGCATTTAAAATTTGAATTTTATATTCTTTATAGATTGCTAAGTTTATAAGACTATGTCTACTAATTTTTGGTCTAGAAATTTAGAAAAAATTAAAAAATTAGCTTTGATTGATTTAGATGAAAAAAAAATTAATTTAAAGGACGAACTTGATTTTAACGTCATTGAAGGTGATTATGAAACTATTCTAACAAAAGATTATGCAGAAAATTACAAAGAACTTTATATACATATACAGATTATTATGAAACAAAGTCATTATTATAATGAAGGGATGATCGATCCCTTATGTAAAAAAATTATTGATAATCCTGATTTATATAATTGCATAATGAAGAGGGGGGATAACTCTGTTTTATGTGATATAATTAAAGAGTATCGTCACGCTCGGTAAAAATTATACCGATTCTTTTTAAATTGCTTAATTTTAAGTTATGTTTTTTTTCTTCTTCGGATGCTATTTCTTCGTCATAGTGAGTAGAATTTAACATATTATCTACCTTCTGAATATATTCATGCCAATTAGTTTTTACTTCTTCACTCAGATTATTCCAGCTATTTTTCTCTCTATGCGTGGTAAAAAAGGTAATTAATTCTTCTTTAAGTTTCATCAAAGCACAAACTTGGTTCCTTGGCGGATATACATATACCGGCTTAAATGAAAGATTCTCATAATCAAGTTCTAAATAAACAGACATTTCTCTCATTAAATTTGCTGTTTTTTCTGAACAAACACTAAATGTAGAACTAACTTCCCGAACAGCATGTTCTAAAAATTTTATAACATCGATAATTATTAAATTATTCCTTAACTTATCAGATAAAGTACACTTATAATCATGCTCTACAACACCGAGCTTGAAACACAAATATACACCGCTTTTATATTCTTCAAAAGGAGACAATACTATCTCATCTGTAATAAAATCTCCACTACCGTAAATTTCAGAAAATTCTATCGGATCTTTTTGTAAAAGATAACAAAAATATTCGATGACTGGTTTTTCAGCCAAGTCAAATATTTTATTAAATTCATAATTTCTTTTTTCTTCATCTGACATTATATTTGTGGGTGTTGCTTTAGCATTATTTTCAAATGATGATGCGATTACTTTATCCGTCATGCCTATTGAAATATAGATCTATTTCTTTAGTTTGACTCTCACTTTTTTGTTAAAAAAAAAATAAATTAATTAATTTTAAACATTTAAAATTCATCCTCGCTCTCAATGTAAGTTTGATCCTCTTCTACCTCGTCAACTTCTTCGACTTGTTCAGCTTGTTCATCCTCTGATTGGTCACACCCGATATCATCTTCTTCTTCATCATCTTCTGGTGCATCCACCAAAATGACCTTTTTAGCAGGCTTCTTTGTTTTCTTTTCGGTCGGAGGCTTCTGCAACTTTGCGTGCAACTTTACTGCTGCCTTAAATAATGCAGACAACACATCCTCCCCATTTAAAAACAAGTCGAGCAGTAAGATCTTGTAAATTTCGGCGTCATCCTTTGATGAAAGCTTCGAATTTTTATGAGATCTCTGATATTTAATCGCGGATAAAGCACCAAACTTATCTACAAAGATAGCACACTCCTTATCATCAACCTCTTTAACAAAGGCTTCAATATCCTCCTTTAAAAGTTTGACAACTTCTGCATAAGTCAGATCCTCCTTATGATCTGTGAAAACTTCTGCATATTTATTAAGATCTACGAACTTAACCAGTTTTTTATCTAACTTTTCAACTCTAGGCTTTGTAGCCTTTTTAACTTCTACCTTCGATTCCTCCTTTGCTGTTCCTTGGACTGGCTTTTTGCCAGCAGATTTCTCTGCAGACTTCTTAGCCTTAGCAGGAGATGTAGATTCTGCCAATGGCAGTTCAACACCAGCCTCAATCAGCTTGGCCACCTTTTCATCTTTTTTAAGCTTGGAAAAGCCCTTAAGACCATTCTCTTTGCAGAGAGCATCAAGTTGATGGTTGGTCAATTTTACGGATGACATCTTATGTATAAGAGGTTGATTTTTTTAGTTTAATATGAAATTAAAAATTAAAAATTCAATTTTTAAAAAAGACATTTTTTTAAAAAAAATAATTCACTTCCATTTTTTATTATGGACACATTTTTATATTATGCTTTATTTTTACATATAAAGTATACACTTCGAGTGTTTAAAAATAAAGCATAATGTTCAAGATTCTATTAGAGAATAATTATGCTGACACTTTACGAGATAACGCAAAAAAGCATATAAAAGATGAACGTATGCAATACAAGGATGTTATATATTTTATACTGAAATTTGCCAGTGATAATAAACTATTGATTAGCAACGTAGACTTACTTCTGGGAAAACAAGAATATTGGGATTTTGTTAATATCTTTGCACTAAATGTAGATGAGAACACAAAATCATTAATCAGCCAGCTATGCAAGACGTTTAAAAGATTATTTTTTATGAAGATAGTTTCTGAAGGTCATGAATATTACATAGAGTATAACCTCAGAAGGATTTGTACTCTAAATTCCATAAAACCTTATAAATCTTATTCATTGTATGATTTCATTTCACCAGTTAAACAAAATGTGGGTGATTTTATCATTTATATGTTTCCATATATGCTTGAAATTATATACTTGTATGGAAATCTGTACAATCCAGCACTAGCTTCTGAATGGAAAAACATATATAGCGATATAAAAAAAATGGAGACTTATGTGGATGAAGACATAGCACGTTTACTTTCGCAACCTAAGCCGAAAGACCAAGCATATATATCTTCAAGCGGCGGGAACGAAAAAAAATGTCCAACAAATAGATGCAATCAAGAACATTCCCAAATAATCGAAATTAAAAAAATGGTGATTGAATTTATTAAGGAAGGGCATTATATAATGTGTGATGAATTTTATAACCTAGAAAATCCAGCAGGCGTCATTGAAGTTATATCACCAAATGCTGAAGTAGATTTTAAGCTGCTTGTAAATTACATATCAAAATTTATAAGTTATGGTATCACATATAAAGAAAAATCTATCTATTTGCCTAAAGATTCCCAAATGAAAAAATACAATTTCTACGTAGAAATACCATTTGTGAAGAATATGAAAAAAAAACATTTTCTCACGATATACAATAATACATCATATGAACTGGTAAATTATTACGAAAAAAATCAATATAAGTACGCTGATCCAATAACGCAACTAAAATTTGCATATTTATCAATTTGGTCAGGAAATATTGTACAAAAAACGCATAGAATTCATTTTGATGAATTTATCTCATTTCTAAAAGAAAAAAAAACTAACATAGATCATCTACGTAAAAAAGTTGACATTTATGAACTAAAAAAAAAATATACAGGAATGTATCTTCCCGAATCAATCAGCAAAAAAATGACATTAACTTTTACAAATAACAAGAGTAACTTTTATTGTCATGATTTTCAATCCTCATCTGAAGAGTTACTATCATAAACATCAGCATCTTCATCTAAAATGTTATCATCCAATTCTTGCTTTTCATCTTCAACTTGTTGTTCAACTATTTCCTCTTCAAGAACAGCTTCTAATTCCTCTTCTTGTTCTTTTTTAGTTCGTAAGTGAGCTTGCCGCGTTTTATTTCCGCTAATTAGCTCTTTATAAATGATAGAAGCCATAGCTTGTTCTAAATTACCCTTCTTTTTAAGCTTCAGTTCTGATTCTTTGGCCTTTAATACGGCTTCTATTTCCTCTTTTGGAATTATATCATATAAAAATTCCGGATCTTCAGTAAATTTATACTTGAAATATGCCATAATGTTCATTTTCTTTTTAGATGGCGCTTTTACGGATCCATTGGGTCTCTTTTTGGGAACCTTTTCGGAATCATTTTTAAGTGAAAGCATATTAATTTCTAAGTCTTTTTTAACACTCAAATCATTTAACTGTTGTAAAATAAGATGTAAAAGTTCTTCATTTGCATTTTCTTTAATTTGGCGATCTTGTTGAATCTTTTTTATGGTCTTAACTTCTGCTAAAATATCTTCTAAAAGCTTTTTGTTGGCAGATGATCCTGACATTACTAATCCTCTTTAAGAAATTGATTATCAGTTGTTTATATTATTTCTTTATGTTTATAAAATAAAATATTCAATTTTTAAAAAGCACTGAATTATTGTGCTGACGCAATTAATCCTAATTTGAAAAGACGGCCAGAATTATACTCAATTACCGGAACACTTTTATATCTACGAACCTCTTCATTTATTTTTTTCATATCAATACACGAATTATTTTCATTATTTGAAAAACCAACTGTTTGTGCAATCTGCACAACCTTATCAAGCCACCATACTTGGTTGTTAACACTTGATTTCAATTGTGGCCAAATTAAATCTATAAAAGATAGCGGGAATTCATAATCCAGTGAATAAGATTTGTTTACTAAACACCGTTCCAGATCTTCGGCCATTGTCGTCCTATTCCCAATAAATCCGATTCCAACTAAATAAACTTCTGAATTTAGAAGCTTTGAAGCCACGGGCTTATATAAATAAAAATACTTAAATAATTTACTAAACTTACTTAAATACTTCAGTGTATATTCTTCTAAATATGTGTAATGTTTGATTACACATATTCCTCCAACTTGGAGAACTTTTAAGCAAAGCAGTATTTGACCTGTATTTGCACAAAAATGTAATGTCTCTTGATTATTGTAATCAGTAGAGACATCGAATCCTAAATCGCTCGTATAAAAATTTGTTTTATTCAAAAGCTTTACGGTTATGTTATTAATGTTATCAATATTGGTAATATCGCCATTATTTTTTTCATCCATTAACCAATTATTTGGAAATTGCCGTAATAGCCCGTAGTCATCTCCCAAATGGGGTATGTCCGAATCATAAAGAGAACATGCGCGCCATTTGTAATCGCAGCCATTTATATAATGACGCACCGCATATTGTGTTGCTAATATAAAGGCACCAGGAAGTGAGGCGCCGTCATAATGCCTTATAACAGTCTTTCCGCTCAAAAGCTTAAATTTCATAATTATATCAAAACACTTTAGCCATGCGTTGGACACATGTTTTTCTCCTATACTTTTTGCAATTTGATACTTTTCCCGTCTAAAGGGGTCTAATGCACGTGTAATTAAATCAACATGATGAATGTTATCTAACCGTGATTTGGCTGCAAACAATTTCTCTTTAATGGTGAGTATGTCAGCCTTAGACTTTTCCGTATCAATATCACAATAATTTAATGCACACATTAAATCAAAATACTTTCTACATACCTTCCCGCCATAGATTTATATCGTAGAATTTATGACATTTTTTTCCTTTTTATATAGAATATAGAAATGACAAATCCATTTTTATTGGCTGTGTTTGTGTTTTTAGTAATATCTCTTATCTATGAATACAGTTGCGCCGACTGTTATAAAAAAAAAAATAGCAAATATTTAAAAGCCAGTCATTCTGGCCTTATAAGAGGAGTTATCACTGGCTGTATATTAGGAAATTTTGGAATGATAACCGCAATTAACCAAGGAGCCGTATTTGGTATATTAAATCCAATAATGATACATCTGGGATACTGATAAATCAAAAATGGTTCATTATACTGTATACCATCTATTAGACTGTGCACATATCAGCGTTATTTTTTCATACAAAGAAAATATTGTAACTGAGGTTCTGGACGCATTATCAATAAAATCTGAACCAGACGCTGTATTAATTATTACTGAGCCGCCTCCGTTTCCTGTTTTGATGATAGTATATTCTGCTCCAATATTAGTAGAGGCCGCTGGAAGCGTAATTGTCACGTTGGAAGAATCGGTTTCATAAGAACACAACACAATGTTTTGCGCCGAAGTTAGAGTCGCCGAAACCACAGATATGGTCGAAACGCTTCGTTTAAATCCGGCGCTCAGTTCCAAACTATTTGTTATACCTGTAACGCTGTCGGAGATATCTAACCTCTTGACTCCGTTGGTCGCCGCTCCAATATTGTTAGAACCTATTCGATAAAATCCAGTAGTGGTATCATTGATAAAACTATATGCGGGAGCCCCCACAGCGCCATTTTGAACTTGTACGACACCACTACCTTTAATTCTAAAAAGCTCATTTGCCGCCGAAGAAGACGTCGCGGCATAGAACACATGGTCGGCCGATGTACTGCTCACGTGATATCGCAATATATTTGAATTTATGCCAAACCCAACAAACTGATAATTATTATTTGCTGTGTCCAACAACGATATTAATTTATTTGAGCCGGGATCCGCAACGGTATAGCTGGACCCAAAGTTAATGCGGGACGGCGTGGCAGAGCCATTGCCTAGCCCGATTCCTCCCGCGATGACCAGCGCACCTGTAGATGAAGATGTAGAGGCTGTTGCGCTGTTTATTAACATATCTACAGATGATGCAACACTAAACTGCGATGTCGAAATACTTGCTCGTTGTATTCCATTCGTGGTTATAGCGACAGTATTTGTACCAGATAAATACATGCCGTCGTTTGCCGAACTAAAGGCGTACGATGGCAGGGATGCCGTACCATTTGGTGCTCTCAAAACCTTTGATGAATTAAATTGCACATATCCGGGGTATATCTGAATGGAATTATCCCAATTGACGTTATTTCCTTTATCAGAAATTAAAATATATCCTTCTTCTACTAAACTGCCGGATCCATTGGTTAGCTGCAACTTATTGGTATAAATTTCGTGCGCTTGCGTCCGATATGTAGCCGTTGAAGTGTCCGCAACTGAAGTTGGTTGCAATAAAACCTCATGTATGTAACTATTCGCATTTTGCGGATCAGAATTTTGACTACCTATCCTAACTATCGGATTCGTAACATCGCTGAATGAATTAAATGTAAAGGCGTATGTTGAGGTCGTACTATCAGTAGTGCCGTTTACGCTCACGCTTATGCCACTTCCAGTACATGTAACTATCAAAGTGTACCATGTATTCGTGGTTAATGTTATATTGCCCACTATACTAACTTGCAACACTGATAACGCCCTTATATTTAGGAACCATTTTGCAGTACTTGTCACTCCAAAATTAAAATAATTATTAACGTTAGAAGAATTGCCAAGTAAAGATATTAATGTGCCATTACCTGATGAAGGGAATGCAATAATTTTTACTTTTATGATTAAATTAAATTCACTAATTTTTAATAAATCAGTATCAGATGAAGTTTGAACATAACTGGAGCTATCGTCCGGCAATGTTATGGCTGACATATTTAATAAACCGGTTCCATTAGTATCAGTCAAGGCTATGGTGTTCGTCGTATAAGCGATCGTACCATTAATGGTGACAGTAGTGCCAAATATTGATTTATCTTGTGTAGATGTATTCAAATTTGGGTCTGACAAAAATTTGAGATGTACTGCTGAAGCTTGTGGAATAATAGTTTGGTTCGAAGTCAAACGAAACTTTTTATTTGTTGCAAAAACTCGTAAATTTGTGCTGTCTGGCTTAATCTCCAAAGCATTCAAACATTCTATTGACTCACCAGAACTGCTATTATTAAATACCATTACCCTATTTGTACCGCATACTGCAGCAAATCTATTTTCAACCATCCAATATAAACCTGTATTATTTGCACCATCGCTTGAAAAAGATAGTGACGGTAACGAATTTGTACCAGCCGCTAATCTGATTGGTTGCGAAAACTCAATATAAGTATCCGCTACCAACTGACGTAACACCCCATTCGTGGCAGTTCCGACTTGTCCCGCCGAGGGTCGATAAATACCGGTAGTTAAGTCACCTGTAAATGAATACGAAGGCGCAGCAGCCGAACCCACCAGAGCATTAATTTGTGATTCAAATTTAGCGGCGCCAGACACTTCAAACGTGGTGGCATTTGATCTAACTCTATTTGTGCCATCCACTTGAAGCAGATTTGTATTTACTCCCTGTATTCCCAAACTCAGCCTGTTGGATGTAGACCCATTTCCCGCATAAAAGAACAGTATATTTCCGGAATTCGAAGAGGCTGTATCTCTTCCTATTAAAATTTGCGACGTGACGGCTCCGGTGTTAGAATATAATGTATTATATATACTTAACCCATTTATTTGAGTATTCGATGTAGTCGAGTCTAACAATAGTCGCTGATTAGTGGAGTCATTATAAGTATCTTGTCGCGACATAAATAAATTCGTATATCCTAAGCCTATTCTTGAATTTGTTGTATCGACTGTAAAAATGTCACCACCCAACGGGCCGCCATTCTGCCTAACTACAAACGCAGCAGTAGAACCAACATCAACTATAATCGGCATTTGATTTAATAATCCAGCAGAGTTAAAATTTGTGATTAACGTGCCTCCACAAGTAATGTCTACGTTATCGGCTGCCGAGCTAAAGATGCCGGTATTTGTGTCATCAATAAAGCTGTAACTGGGAAGTGCCTGTGTTCCTGATGGCACATACAAACGTGTAGTAGTGTCACTTGAAGCATTTCCCACTGTCACTACACTATCAATTCGCATGCGCAGCGTGCCGGTAGCAGAAATGCCTAAAACATCAGCGCCAATGCGATATAGACCAAGACCCGTGCTATTTGTAAATGAGTAAGCTGGCACGGAAACAGTACCATCATGTGCCCGCACTGCACCATAAATAGTAAGTAAACCTGTGTTTGTCCCAGACGCCGTTTGTCCAATACGCATGATTTGGTTTGTTCCGAGTCCGGCGGCATCCGTTCCACTGGTATCAAATAAATAAAAGTCCAGAAAATTACTTGTTATAGTACTAGCATGGTGACTGGACCTAATCGAATGTCTGGCGGGTGTTCCCGTACTATATTGAAATACTACCCGTGGTCCAAAATTACCTGTTGGGTTCATGATTAATTTAAGCCAACTGTTGGTGGTTGTGCCATCTATCTCAAAAGCGGGGGCATTTATACCGGTATTGTAACTTAAAAGAGTGCTGGTCAAAGTCAGACGTTCAGATCCAGAAGTTGCAAAACCCAGAGTATTAGTAGCGGGTTTGTACATCCCCAAAGACGAATCTGACGTAAATGTAACAGAAGGGTTTGCCGCAGTTCCATCAGAGAAGTTGACACCGCTTAGTGCGTTCAATTGCGATACATTAACTACAGCAGCATCAAGTCCATATGTATATACATATGGTTCTTGGCAAAGGTGGTCAATTTCACCCTCACTCACTAATCGACCGGTCAGATAAAAGTCTTTTAATTGCCCGGTATAATATTGCGATGCTATACCACCATCATATAAAGCCCCAATCGAACAAAATCCAAAAGTCAAGTCATCAAACGAATTAACGGAAGCTTCTGGATTGCCGACATTAGATCCCGGAGACGTAAAATACACATTATTGGAAGCCACATTCAACTCTACGCAGTCAAAAAACATTATATGCTTTGCGTTTGGCGAACCAGTCCCGGACCCCAAATGAAGGACTACGTTATGCCATAGGCCGTCCTTTACAGAAACAGGAGAGGGGGTGCCCAAATCCGCAGATGTCGCCGTATGGTATTGCAACGTCGTAAGCGAATCGCTCATTACAGTAACCTGTAAAGCGTTTGGGTACGCATTTCCATCTGATAAAATCTTTATTGATATTTCCTTTGCTCCGGCAGTCTTGTAGCAGCTAAATATGGTGTTATCCTCCGACAAGGCTCCGCTGATTCTAAACCAGAATGAAATGCTTACGTTGTCCAAACCGGTAAGGGCACTTATGCGACTCGTTAGATTCAGATATTTGTTTGTATTTCCGGTCAGGTCCAATACATCACGCTTAACTACGCTGTTGGAATCCCTTGAAAGCACTGCGATACCTGGCGAGTTAACCAGCACAGCATCGTATCCATTGTTTGAATAGTCCTTGCCGACTGCGCCTGCACTTCTAAACGTAAACAAAAACACGGGAGTCGAATCTATTAAATTGTAAGCTTGAAACCAGGCCTCACCCGTTTTAACTATGTTGCTGAAGCGAGTGTCCGTCGAAGCAATGACTGCCTTTTTAATAGATCCGTCCGGAGTGACGGCAAAGGAATTATAAAACTCTATGCTTCCGATGCCGGTGCCGGCGCGCCTCCTAAATCGCGCTATTTCCATCGAGCTTAGTGACACAGACATTTGACCAGTGGCGGCCTCGGTGGTGGGCACGTACAGACCCGTACTGATGTCCGTCGTCCACGTTATGGATGGAATGGCTGCAGATCCAACGGAGCCCATTACCCATTGTGGAGTAGTTTGTAACCACATATACCCCAAAGAAGTACCCCCCGCCGAAAACGTAATATTTTCGTAAAGTGCCGTACTATCTCGCAGCATTCCTGTTCCGGTATTAGATGTAAATGAATACGCAGGCAATGCGATAGTACCATTTACATTTCTAATGATTTGAGTCGTTGTGATTGCCGTAGAAGAAATATTAAGTACGTTTGCTCCGCCAATTGCCGCGGCAATGCTGCCGCTGGCCGGTAAAAACAACCCAGTTGTAGTTTCCGAAGAAAAAGTCATTGATGGTGCACTGACACTCCCCGAGGGAATTAGAATTTTATTTTTTGACTCAAGTGAACTGGCACCTACCACCAGGAGCTGAGCAGTGGTTCCGTCTCTATAATCGGGCGCAGATGTATCTGACGTTACTGTTGAATTTCTCACAATTTCAAAATTTGTACCTGTATTTAACATGAAGTAGTTTACGCTCGGCGACGTAAATACCGCACCCGAATAGGACGGAACTCCGGCATTTGTGAAAGAATAAAATTTCATCCATTTGTCGGCAGCTGACTCACTCTTCAAATATAAATGCCCTGTACTGACGCTCGGAAGAGTTATCGAGGCCGCATCATCAATGGTGTTAATTTTTTTTAGATTAAAGCTGGTGCTAGAATCTAATTGAAAAGTCGTATCAGTTCCCGATGTGTACTTTATATCTACTATTTTTTTTCCTCCGGCAGTTACACCCATATTATTTTCAGCAATTAAATACAACCCCGTATCAACGCCTACATCATTATGAAAAGTAATACTAGGCGCCAACTCGGATCCATCATTTACGTATAAAGCGTTCATTCGAACGCTATCCAACTTAGTGGAATCTATATCACTAATCGTAGTAGTTGGAGTAGTAGTGATTTCTTTAAAAAAAGTCCATCTTTTAAGTGAATCACTTGCATCACGTACAATTCCGGTATATTTACTAGTTCCATCATTATAATTCATATTAAGCCCAAGGTCCATGATATCTGCGGGATTATTAGCTCCAAGTGCTAACATTCCCGCCGAATATTCAGAAATGTTTATTGTTTCAAACGAGGCACTACCGGTAACTGTTAGAGTGCCAGACATATTAATAACTGAAGATGTTGGGTTAACAGAAAACACTGGATTTAATGGATCGGTATCATAAATAATTAACCCCTCACCTTTACTCTGTATTTCTAAATGATTAACTAAAAGATTGTTAAATGTAGTCTGGTTAGCGATATTTTTCCTAAACATGGCTTATCAGTTTTTATATAAAAGCACCTTATTTTTATTTTTTATATAAACTGGTTCAATAACTTTATTTCTTTTTTTTATAATTAAATATTTTCACTTATATACAATAAAAAATGAGTTATTCCGGTAATGATGAAATTAGTCCCTTCATAGTGATGGGGGGTGGAGAAGAAAACACGCTTAATTTTATGACACCGGTAATAATTAAGGGCTTTATTGGCTTAGTTGTGTTAATCATACTTTATTATGTTTATATTTCTTTAACTACGAAGAATGAAGAAACGCCTTCAGATACAATAACTACACAGCCCTGTAAAGAAGAATGTTGGACAAAAACAGCAGCAGTGGGTGGCTCTGGTGGTAGCCCATATGACTTTAAATGTCCAGATGGACAATATGTAGATAAAGTGTATTATAGAGCCGGTTCGGGTCTAGATCAAATAGGAGTCCGTTGTAGTGGCAGTAAATTGGACGAAGCTACTTCTAATTTGTACGGAGGAAACGGAGGAAATCCTGGCTCGTTTGAATTTGCCAACGGAATTGATAGTTTTTATGTGACTGGTGATTCACTGGTCGGTAATATTAATCCTGGAACAAACTCAGTAGTAGATTTTACAAAGGGCGGTAAAGCATCCGGTTCGTGGAGCGGAGAAACAAAACAATTAAAATGTTCACCCGGCTCCAAAATTTCGGGTATTTATGGTAGTTCTGGCACGGTAAATGATAAGTTAGGATTTAATTGTTACAAATTTGCATAATAACTCTATCACGAGCTAAAAAAAAATATTTTTTTTCTTGTATAGAAAAAGATTATCACCACGAACACGATAAATATTTACGTAAATGTTTGCAGGAAATGATAATATGGAATCTTCAAGTGAATACAGCGATCTAGATGACGAAACACCGGATGGCGATCTAGATGACGAAACACCGGATGGCGATCTAGATGACGAAACACCGGATGGCGATC
>JACCDO010993335.1_pt1 | contig 53522 bp, 22 predicted proteins | sample 7446101 | NCBI WGS metagenome assembly JACCDO01 (sample SAMN15323440, study PRJNA562643) | freshwater metagenome | isolation source: river surface water | place: USA:Blue River Watershed | collected 2017-08-16 | reverse complement strand
TCATGCTGGAGACCTTGTCAGCGCAAGCCAGTGAGCTTGCATACAATAGCATGACTGATGGCTACCTCGACAGCATTATTGAAGATGAAGTAAGCAATAAGGTCATGGACATATTGTTTGTTGAGGCGGAGCAAGCCTACAAGAAGATGATGAGCTTAGATGTAGTGTCCTACGGGATACCGCCATCGTTACCTGCTTCTCCATGCAAAGACAAGCCGACGGCAGTGGCTGAAGACTCATTCTTTATGACAGAATACACTAATTCTGCACCAAACAGTGAGGAACTGGAGACTATAGTAGAACAGGCGACCTTACCAGTAGAGACGGGTAGCGCATTACGCAGGAGTGGCGAAATAGTCGCCATCAGTGAAATCATGAAGCAAGACAGCAACCCTCTTCCTCTCCGATCTAGTCTAACATCAATGAATAGCGTCACTACAGGTCAAGTTGAGCCTAATGTGCAAGAAGAGAATGCCGAAGAAATAGCGCGTCTCCGTAATATATTTGAGTTGCATCAACAGCGTATCGAGTCGATGAATAGAGAAAAAGAGCGACGACTCCGTCTAGTGCAAGATGCCAAGAGGCAGCACGAAGAGATGATCCAGCGAAGGAAGAATGAAGAAAAGGAGCGAAATATGCAGAAAGAGAAGAAAAAACAAGATTTCATGCGTGAGTTAGAGAAAAAGCAGCTGGAAGGTGCGCGAATAGCAGCCAAAATGCGCGAAGAGAAGGAAAGACTAATGAAAATAGCCAAGGAGCGAGAGGCAAAAGAGAAAGAAAAAATAGCTAAAGCAAGAGAAGAGATGCTGAAGGAGAAGGAGAGCGCAAGGCGAGAGACAGCGTTGATGATGCAACACGACAAGCCAAAGCCTAATAAGGTAAAGTCACTGGCACCTACTCCTGTCCCTCCACCACCACCTGTATCCACCGTTGAGATGTCCTCATCAACCGACCAAGTCATTGAACCAGTATCTGCAGATGTGACGGCGTTGACGAGTGAACCAGTAGAAGGGGCGAAGAGTGAGCAAGTAGATACAGAGAATGAGAACAGAGAAAAGGCTAAGAAACGCATGCTTGAATACATCCAAAAAGAGAAATTAAGGAAGAAATTAGTCGAAGATGAGAAACTAGCCATAGAGAAGAAGAAAACAGAGGTGTTGCAGCGCGCCGCGGTCATCATCAGCCGCGCCGCATCGGCTCCTAAAACCAAGGCGCCTTTGCCTGTTGATAAGGTTGTAGTTGACGAGAATGCGAATCCAAACAGCCAGCAGGGCCCCGTCGATCCAGGCACGACCATTAAACCATCCACATCCCATTCAACAAAATCAGGAAAATCCTCAGTAGTATCCAACACCAGCAAGAAGAACAGAGTTAACTTGAAAGGTTTGGCTGCATCGCCTTACTTCTCCGGAGCGGACTACCAGGCTCTCATCCAGAAGCACTCGATCCAAGGCAGTAAGAAGCGGTGCAAGAAGCTAGGCAAAGTTGCTTCACTTCTTCAGCTGGTATCGAAGGCTCGCCAGAAAATATCAAGTGATGCCCCTAGTGACGAGCCACCTAGTAGTGACTATATCAGCGATGACATGAGCTCTGTCAGTGAGTTGAGTGCCGCAGATGCCAGCAAGTACGCGTTGCCACACACTTTGTCGTCGTTCTTTTCCTTGCACAAGCCACCGACATTAGTATTCGATAATTGTAGTAACATCGTTAAAATTGTGCAAGAGTCCGACATAGCAGCACCCGCATGCAACAATGCAGATGCGGACTACGAGGAGCAGTTGAACCAGGAATGCGAGCTACTGCGACAGAGACTTGAAGCGAAAATTAATAAAGAAGCAAAAGACCGTGTGATCCACAAGCAGATGAGTCTTGCCGGGGGAGTAGGTGGCGGCGACACACCGCTTTCCAACATCTACAACTACAATATTAATGAACACAATGAGAACGACGACGACAGCTTGTACTCGGGGCTAGACTCGTTCATCTACACAGACAACGACATAGATAACGACAGTGAGACGGTTTATTCCTTCTTTCGTAAAGACGATGAGAAACAGGAAGCGGGACCTGCAGTCGAAGAGGAAGAGCACACACTAGAGCCACAGAGTAATCTGACTTATGACGAGTTAGTAGCCAAAGAGTTTGAGGAGTTGCGCAACAAGATACTGACCAACAGAACTACTTACGCAGCCGAATATAATGATTAATAATAATATACAATATTTAATGTAACCTAACGTGTACCTATCAAGCGCTACCTGCCCACCTTCGACTTGGACGCCAGAAGGAACATGCGGAACGCACGCAGCAACTTGGCTGAGAAGTGTAAAGTTGCGAATTCATTCACTGAATCTTTGATTAATTTTATAGTTGCATCCAGCACAAAGGATGGTGCAGCTTTGAATATATTGGGTTTCTCGCCTTCTACCGTGTATTCCACCCACCCTTTTGCTGTGATTATTGACGACGAACCAACCATCTTGTCATTGGATGACGGCAGTAGTGATGGTGGCACTGACTCATATGTTGAATTTGATATATCTATATTAGCTAGTCCTAATTGTCCGGTGAGAGAGATAGTAAATGATTGCATGAATCTAGAGTCCTTGACTATCCCACCAGATGTGCCGCGCAGGGTCCAGTTGCCGCTGCTCATCCTTATAACCCCGTTATCATATACAAAATCTACCTCAATTTCAGGAGTTATCGTGTCAATACCAGGAATTGGAAATGGATTCGTTTTTAGCATGTACGTTTTTTCACTTAATTGAAGGAATTTGCCAGATTCCTAAATATACGAAATGAGTTAGAATCTGCGTCATTATAGAGTATGAAGGGGAAGGCTTACCCATGTTTGTTCCAAGATGTACTTGGGATTTTTTAAGAATAATTGTGCAATTTCTTTTTCTCTCGTCGGCAATTTAATATTGATTTCCATGCGGTTTCCAAATGACATGTAGTCATCTTTAGCCATTTGTAGCATTAATAAGCGCGAGTAATAATGTGTTGGACCTCGAAAGCCCAAAAATCCTGTTGCTGGACTACAGAGCAGCATCCATAGACACAGGCAGAGGGAGAGGACACAAACCGCCATGATGAAACTTTATGCACGTAGAAATGCAGTTATCGACGCGTAGTTGGTCAGTTGTATACTGCAAATCACAGGGCAATCGTCCAGTCTAGTTCTATCGCCGGCGACGCCGGAAAACTTGAGTGACATATGTGCGAAGGTTCTGTTACCGGGTCCGGCAACAACTTATAGTTAATGTGTCGTTATTAAACTGTTAATATAAGCGCAACGCATCGGAGCTCTCGGTATTGACTACTTGCGATCTGATTGCTTTAAACCTCATAGTTTGATCTACATTAGTAGCAAAGTACCGGCACCGGCGGTGGAAAGAGAAACGGGAATAGCCAAAAGATTCAGTCCTTACTCGATAGAATTATCTTTGCACCACCATGTCGATACCAGTGGTTAACTCTTCCGAGCTCCTACGCGACTGGCTAGAAGGTAGAAGTCTTGAGGATTTACAGATCTTTTGCGAAGATCCAGAAGAGATTAAATCAACATCTGTCTTTTCCAAGTCTTATTTAACTTATCGTATAATCATGCGTGATCGCACAGCTATTGGTGCTGGAAAGGCAGGCTTAAGTCTGCAGGTTAGACATCGCTATTCAGAGTTTGAAGCATTACGCACAGAAATGGTAAATAGATATTCAACGTGTGGAATACTGATACCATTATTACCACCTAAGAAACCAGTGTCTTCCTTGATTCAAGGAAAACAAGACTCTTTATTTGTAAAAGAGAGAACTATCGGATTGTCGCTATTCTGTGAAGCTATAGTGCAGAATCCATATTTAAGATATGATGTAGCATGGGAAGAATTTTTAGGTTTATAATTTTTTCATCATTCACTTACTTCATTTACTTACTCACTTACTTGTAGGTAATACATCACCTACCACAGCAAAACCAGGGACCCCAGAATTTTATAAAGGAGAAAGCTATTTACATACTACTTTTGAGTTATTAAACATTAAAGGTACTACAATATACGACTTAATGGCCAAACTAAACGACGTGAAAGAAGAATGCATCACAATTGAGAAGAACATCAAGATTCTAATAGATAAGCTAAAGACGGTTCAATCGTGTGAACGGGCGCTACTTGTGGCTAATGAAGGTTTCTCTTCAGCGTTATATAATTTCGCAGCTAGCGAAGAGCACGTGATTCGTGCATTAAAAGGTGACGATATCATAGAGCAAATGACCCTGTCCTCTAACCAGGACTCCCAGTCGCCAAAGAAAGTTTCATCCTTTATACGATCCGTCGACTACGTTTCGACTACTATCAAGGAGTATAGCAGTCTGTTGGTCGACCTAAACCTAGCCCGCAACGAGTTACCTTATTACATTGGGGTATTTTTAATAACAATTTTAGAGAACGAACTGTCGCTGCTCGATTCGTTTAAGGAGCTATTCAAGGTGCACGACGACATTCTGTTCAATATTGAGCAGGCCAAGAAGCACGAAAAGATCAATAAAGCAGCAGAGCTAGAGACCCAGTTGAATAAGTTTTACAAAGGATTTTTTTACATTACCCTTCCACTGGCTTGTTCATTGCGTTCTACTAACTTCAGAAAAGCTATTACATACATGGGCAGTGTGTCGCTGACCTATGCCAACTCTATTTACCTGGATACCTTAAAATTCTTTGAAGGTTTATCTGTGAATACCACGACAGTAGTGGAAGATACATGCTGCACATTAGATCAGCTGTCTTTAAAGCCGCTCAACTGCACCAACTTAAACCTTCCAGAGATAGATCCATCCAAGGTCATCCAGCCTATGCCGCATGTGTTATCGCAGCTAATCGATAAAATATGTCCTATACCCAGTAAAAATGGTGTGACAAACACGGCCGGATCAGACTTGTCCAAGCGAGCGCATGATATATTCGCTAAAAAGCCTAACATCATGGGTAATACACACAAGGCAGCACCAGCAGCAGCTGCAGGAGTTGATGATGAAGTAACAGTTCCTGTTTCCGTTGCCGCAGTCGCGGAGACAGAAGTCGCAACCGATAATCATCACTTGACAGAAGACAAGAGTGTTACCGAACAGGCAGAAGTAGTCAAGAATGTAGTTATTAGTGAGAAAACATCGTCATTGATCAACGATTTACTGCGTTCACCATCAGACGACACAGTTAGCAGTGGTAAATCTTCGTCATTATGGGATTAATTTTGTTTTGTAAATGATTCAATAGTAATAACACTTCCACCCTTCGCCTTTGCCCATGTCTTCTCTCTAACTCTTCACACTAACTAGTCACCAGGCGGCAGAGCAGATCTCACCCGGCCCCACCCATGTCTGTGAAGAGAAAGGAAGACCAACTAGTGCCAGTGACATGTCGGTGACTGGAACGCACGGTGTTGGCTTGCCGATAATACTTCTGCATGATGCAGAAGGTGCTGTGGTGACAGTCGAGCTGAAGGATGGTTCATTATACCGTGGAATATTGGATGAGGCGCAAGATAACATGAATTGTACTATAAAGGTAAATTTTTAGCTTAAATACATTTTAAAAACACCTCTTATTTTTACATTACTTAGGATTGTGTCAAGACAAGTCCATTTGGCAAAGAAACGAGAATAGAAGTGGCATATGTAAGAGGTGCACAAGTTAGATTTATCGTGTTACCCAACATATTAAAAAAAGCACCTATATTTAATCGTATTAAGATTTTTAAACAATTTAGAGGCAAGGCTAGATTCGGCGGAGGTAAGATGGAAGGTGCAGTGCCTCGAGGAACCACAAAAGCTCCCAAACTACCCGGTAGTGGTATCAGTATTAATCAAGTAGGAAGGGGAGCACCAAGAGGGTATGCACCTGGACCTAGCTATTCTGGTTATACACCAGGACCATCCGGACCACCTGGGTACCCCCAGGGATATCCAGGAGGTGGTTATACAGGTGGTGGTGCGTATTCTGGTGGTGGTTATTCATCTGGACCACCTTCAAACTATCCACCACAAAATAAACCTCCTAATATCAGATATTAACCCCCAAATGTATTTAGTATTCTACATTGTTGCATATAAGTAAACCGTCTTCCACACATCCACCCACCGCCTTCTTTTGTCGTTGTCCTTACTTCTTATCACACATCCTGGGGCACAGGCCGGTCCTCTCTCTCAGCTTTGGCGATTTTAAACTTTTGAAACATTACTTCGCATCGAAGGAGCTCCACTCTCTCGCGCACATACCTCACCAGTGATGAACTCCACATCGGCAGAGGAGTGCATCAAAGTCATAGACTTTGTGGATTTGAATTGGTCCAAAAGCGCATGCAGTCCCTCTTGTTGGGCGTTGTATCTATGGAAATGTATTGTTCCATTGCGAACAATGAATTCCAATGGAAAGACGAGAGAAGGGAGCCAGCAGGTACAACTTGCATTACAAAAATGTGAGACAATTTACATAAAGCTAATGTTGATGGAGAAAAGTGCACCATTAGACGTGATGGGGGAGGCTATAAGCACAGTGACATCATGTATCATGAGTAATGGTCTTGCTTGTCTGGACGGTTGCAAGTATAATTTAGCAGTCAATTTGTCACCGCAAATCCAGCAGGTTATAGTTTATATGGACGATGTTAATAAGATATCGTATTTACAAGAGTTTTGGAGTCGCACAACAAAACAAATTTGGCAACAAAAAGGAAAGATCAATATAAATTTAAGTTTAAGAATTCTTGCGAACACATGTCAAGCATGGGTGTATACGATGCCTTCGGTGGCGATTATCATCTTTGATTTGGATTTGATAGTTTCTTTACTGCAAGCTAAGGCGGCTACCGTTGATTCTACGATATGCCAAGGTATGATAACGGGAATATTTCAATGGATAAGTGTTACAATGAGTCATTTTGTGAGCAGAATAGGCATGGATACCATCGATAGCAGGACCGTGAATAGCTTCGAAGTCGTCAATACCCTGATACTTCAAGTATTGACATTGCTGCGGCAAGTATCTACTGATGTTACCATCGGCTACAACATCACCACTGAGATAACAAGAGTACTGCGAGAGTGTGTAGTCACTCACCGACAGTTGCTCATCAAGTCCAATTTATCAGCAAAAGAAAACCTGTCATCTACCGTGGTTCTTTTCGTAGCAACACTACTAGAGGCTCTGCAAGGTGCAGGCGATAACTCCAACTTTCCAAGTGTTGGATTCTTGCTGCAATGTTGCATCGACTTGACCACACACAACCTGGTCTCGCACTTGCTTCTCGACACATTTAAAAGCTTCACAGGCGTGTATTTGCAGTGGTTAGAGTCGAGTAATATTGCACCAGCAACAAGTGATGGGACCTCCAGCGACCGCATGACCACAGACTCTGGCTCGAAATCACAAATGAGCAATAAACCATCAAAACGGGCTAGAGTTTCCAACGGCTACATCGAGTCAGATGCGGCGACGGCAACTAGCGATGTCTCACTAGCGGAAGATTTATCTCCATTAATCGCTAGACTCAATGCGTCAATGAACACATCACTCCCACTAACTCTGCATCACGCACATATGTTGCGCGAAGTGCAAGAGTTAACAGTTCATGTTCTGCTGGACCCAACGTCTCTTTTGCAGAGTATTGCGGCGTGTCCAGCAGACGCGCTGCTGCATAAATGCTCGAAGCTTCTACTGGTGACGGAGTATGTCGCGTCAGTGCACTCGAGAGAGAAAAGGAAGAGAAAAATGAACTTAGGAAAAGTGGAAGCCATTCTTGTACATATGTATAAATCCGCCGTTAAGCACCTGCTGGCCACTTCCGGGGCGACGAATGCGGGAGTCGAGAACAAAGCGCTGGCCAGTTGGTTCGCACTATTCTCGGTGGGCAGGTTGCTGAGTCTGGACAGTTTGTATCTCACGCGGTTGTTTGCGATTGATTCCGGTATCATTAGCGACATACTATCATCTACAAGAGCAGCTGCTCTCACTAATGTTGGCGCAGTTCAAGGCAGCAAAAGTATGAAACACATGTGGTTCAAGTTACTGACATTAATGCAACACCCTTTTGTAGTAACCACGTCAGCTCAAGAGATCTCAAGTGTCACCACCATCCCATCCCAACTCCCGCACCTGGGAGTGGAGCACTTGCTGCAAGTACTCCAAGCGGTAACAGATAATCTGAGCGAGTATGTCGACAACAAATCGAAAGTGGAGAAAGACGACACAATGAAGGTGGCGCAATACATCAATGACGTGTATATCCTCCTCCAACTGGCTGCGTCCAAGATAGACACGAGTGTCGCCACGCTTGAAAGCGCCTGGATCACAGTAGTAAAAGCACTGGGGAATGTGGCTATGATCACTACATCGCTCCTCTTGCTCGGACTGCAAAGGTCGATGGATAAACACGGCATTGATGGGATCAAGTTCCCATTCTTTCATCTACTGGGTTACAAGGAGGCCACCACCGCGGCCACCGACGTGAGCAACGTGGAGCAGTGCCTGCTCAAAGTGTACTTGTTCGTCGGTATTGGTAAGTGGCAAAAAGCAAATTTTGTAAAAAGTGTAGAAAGCGATCATGCATTAGGTTGTAAGGTCGCCGCCAAAGTGTTTGACTCATTCAGCCGCACTTGGACCGCGGTGAAGTCTGGCCTCGAAGCCACCTTTCAGTCATCAACCGACTCCAAGTCATGGCCAGTTCTCGACGTGGTAATCGGGGCGTTGCTACCATGCCGCGTCCTGAGTGGCGCCATGGATGCAACAAGCTTGTTTGATGTCACTTTGCAGACGAAAGTGCGGGTCATTTCAAGCCAATTAGACAGCTGCGTGCTCTCCCACGTCGAGAAACTGAACAAAATCGCGCACGAATACGGCAATCTTCGGCTGTACAACATAAAGTTGCTGTACAGTAACTTCATGTGCATCAGCATGTTCGACCGACTCTGCCAAGAGGGAGTGGTCGGGGAGGACCCGCAGTCGTGTGTCTCGCAGCTGTCGAATTTAGGCGCATACATCGCCTCGTCGTGTGATGAGTATATTAATTCAGTTAACAAGAAGAATTTATTGATTGAAGTGACGTCGCTAGCGCGGTTGGTGAGGGTATGCGTCATCATCAATCCCTCCGCGTCCGTTTGGGCGCTGGGTGTTCTTATCAAGCTATTTGCGGTCATCAACAACAATAACAACATCGACCAAGAGTGCTTGGTTGATGAGGTTAACTTGAATATTCTGTCCGCGTTATTCGGTTGGCTGCGAGCGTCCTGCGCGTTGGAGGTCCTGATAGTCAACCACTTGCCGTGCATCGTCGAGAACATCGTCGTTCCGTGCCTCAAGAACTCCAAGATACCTCACCAAACGTTGAAAGTTGCACTGAATTACCTGTTAGTCGACATCAACGATGAAATGGAGGAAACCCAGCGCAAGTACGGCATCGACATCGTGTACAAGCTAGCAAAACCATTGGTGCTCTCGTCTGTCTTCACTTCCAACAGCGGCAAAGCCATCGCAAGTCGCATCAAAGACGACGAAGATGTCATCTCTACCTTCGAAGACTTGTTCTACTCGCCCCATTTCGTGCTGGTCATCTACCACATCCTCATGTCCGACATGGCGCAGCGGTTCAGCGACATCGAGTTGATTCAGGGACAATTCTTCCATATTATGTTGCGTGGCGCCACGTTGTATGACTACAAGTTAGATCGCACCGACGAGTTCATCCAGCACGGCATCCAACGGCTGTTGTACCCGCTGATTTGGGACCTTGGTTCCATTGATGAGCGCAAAGAGAGCGCATTAAAGAGCTTGAAAGTTGCATGCACCTTATATCGCGCCAAGTCTTGGGCCGTAAGCGACCAACGTTTCTCCGTGGAGACGTTCGACAACACCCCCAACTACTCCTCTGATTACAACGAGAATGTCTCGCATGTGTTGCCGTCGCACTTCCTTTGGTTAGTGTCGCAGTTCTTCCCGTTTGAGTGGAACAACCTCAACCAGAACTACCAGCTGCAGTCCGTCAAGGCGCTGAAGGAGATGATTTCACTCGTCAAGAAGGCGGATATTAACAAGTTTGTCCCTAAAATCATGAGTGTGTTGAACGGGGTCCTCGTGAGTGAGTACGCACTAGTCCGTTACATCGCCATCAGCATCACAGACATACTCTGTCGGCATCTAGCGACAGAAGTGTTGTTGCAGAACATCTCGGCGCTAATCGCAGGGTTATTCCCGTTTATCGAAGACAACGAGCCGTTAAGACAGAAATACAGCCATTCGTTGAACTGGTTCCACATCCCTATTGACGAGTACCGGTTGGGCAAACTGTTCGAGAAGAGCTTGAAGCCGTTAGTTCAGCTGTTCGGGCTGTCTTGCGGGATCTCCAGAAACGTACAAGAAATTGTAGAAATCATTTTTCTAAACGAAATTGAAGAAAAAATTGGTAAGAAATTCACTCACTTACTCACTCACCCACTCACTCTTACTCACGCACGCACTCACTCACTCACCCACTCACTCACTCACTCACTCACCCACCCACTCACTCACTTACTCTTACTTACTTACTCACTCACTCACGTACTCACTCACGTACTCACTCACTTCCTACTAGAAACGTTGTCGAAGCTGGACACAGTGGCGTTGATCAACGATATTTTCAGCGGGAAACTGCTGGATGTGAAGCGGGTGGCGCACGCGATCGCGTACATCCCGTCGGTGAAGGGCCTGGAGAGTGTGCTTGACATTCACTCCCGAGAGATCCAGTCGCTGCCGCTCGACCAGTCGCTGAAGTTGCTGTGCCAAATGCTGAAGCACGAGTCCTCCAACGTGCGAGTTCTTGTGTTGAATCGGGTTTTTGCATTCATTAATGAGAAACGCAACAAGATTTACAGCGCCGTCACCACTTACTCCAGCAGCAACGTGGCCGCCGACAGCGCCATATCATCCCTGCTGCAGCAGCTGCTGTACCTGTGTGTCCACGACTCGAATCCCGACGTCGTTGATGCCTGCGCCAAGTGCTTGGGTTCCTTAGGAGCTATCGATCCCGCACGCGTCAACGTGCTGCTTCCTTCATCGCATAAGCTGTTGACTTACGAGAACAACGCCATGCTCAAGCCGCACGAGATGAGTGTGGTCAGTGTAGGTATCTACTTACTGGAGCACCACTTGGTGCCTAGCTTGAAGTCGAATAGAACCGTTAATAACCAGTCACTAGTCAAGCACCACGACCGGATCGGCTACTCAATACAGCACGCATTGCGGCTACTCGCGTCGCTAGTAACAGCGAACACGGATTACATCGAGAGCTCCTCTTACCTGGCGTTCCCCGAATCCCTCAAAGCAATGCTCGTGTCCAAGTCAATATTCGATGTAACGGAAGCCTTCTGGGTGACGAAGTACTCCATCGACGACAACCTCAAGTTCATCCCGAAGGTGATCTTCAACGCGAAGCACATCAGGTCGTACCAGCGGTGGCTGGCGGCGTGGACCAGGAGCCTGCTCGCTATCGCGAAAGGCCAGTTTGTTCCCCTATTTACCGTTTGCCGCGGTGTGTTGCGCTTCAGAGCTGATCTTTGCCAGTTTATGCTGCCATTTCTGATTGTTGACGTCCTCAGCAACGACCTCGACGGCAAGCTAGGCGTCTTAATACAGAATGAAATCATGTGCGTCCTTGCTGTAGGCAACAACGACAACCCCTCGGATGACATGGCAATGAGCGGGGAGACCGAAGGGAAGATAGACCCCACCGCTATTCAGATCATCTTCATTCTGCTCGACACACTCTCTATGTGGCTCGGCAAGATACCGAAGGATTTACCAAAACCCACGTCCAACGACGCCAAGAATAGCTTTGCTAGCATCTGGGACAAGGCGCACGTGCCGCTGCAGAAGTTGATGGACTCGATATCGAAGCTGTCCCTGGCTCACGCCGCCTTCTGCATCAAAGCATATGCTCGATCCTTGAGGTACTTCGAGATATACCTGCGCGATGAGCATAGAAGTAATCGGATGAAGCAAAAGGACAAGTCTGCCGGTTACAAGGTCCTGGCAACAGGCGCGAACCTCTCGATTGATGGCATTCGGAACGACGGCGCATGCGGAGAGCTGCCACTATTGAATGGCAAGCAGTTGAACTTGCTCACGCAAATATTCTCTTACTTGGATGATCCCGATGCGCTACTGGGAGTTCAAGTGCTTCGCCAGATACAGTCTATTCGCTCTACTACATGGGACAGAATCCTCGAGCTGCAGCATACCGACGACTGGCTAGGTGCGCTGATCGAGTACGGGTCCCTAGCCTCGAATAACGTAGCTAGTGTAAGCGACTTGGCTAGTATTTCCACCGGGAAAAGTAAACGAATGCGGCTAGATGCACCTGCAAAGAGCGAAACAAGTCTCAAAGTCGAGGATAAATCGCTTCTTGATGTGGAGAGAGGTCGCTTGCGATGCCTGATTGAGTTAGGACAGCTAGAAGCTTCGATAAACCAAGTAAACGGCGTGGTTGCTAGCTTTCCCGAGGTAGCACAAGCTGTCCTGCCGCTTGGCATTGAGGCCGCCTGGCGACTCACTAACTGGGACACGTTGGATAGTTTCTTGAGCACTTTAGACGACCATTCCTCTATTAGTAACGCCGCGTCCCGGCACAACCTGGTGCATGGCGTCAGCACCAGCCGCCTCATTGAAGACGATTTCCAAGTGAAGATAGGCAAGCTGTTTCACGCAATAATCCGGAATAACCGCGATTCTTTCGGGTCAATCATGAAAGAGGCGCGCAAGGACAGCATGATCTCTCTAGCCGCCGCCTCCATGGAGTCGTACGGACGTGCGTACCCTTTCTTGATCTATCTCCACATCCTGCATGAGATGGAGATGGGTTATGAGCTCATGACACTGAGTGGGGACCGCAGAAAGGACTTTGTGACTACTCTGCAGTTGCAGTGGGATGAGCGTCTCAACATGATGTCGACGAAGCAGTCGTCTGTTCTAGCCATCCGCCGGTCGCTACTAGCTGCGGCAAAGGAGCAGAAGATGATAGCGCAGAACTGGCTCGGCGTGTGCAAATCTATGTGTCAATTCGGTCGTCTTGACGCAGCAAAGATCGCGCTGCGCAACGCCGAGTTATCCGGACTGAGTCCCTCTACCTTGCTGCTGCAGGAGGCGGAGTTGCTGAAGCAAAGCGGTCAGATCAACAAAGCCCTGCACCTGTTGGAGCCCGTGGAGCCCAATATCTCAGCGATTGTCTCCTACATAAGAAACAATAAAAAGGTGCCTGATGCGTTTAAAGACGCAGAAACTCGCGCGGAATTCGCCGAGAAGCTGTTGTTAGTAACCAAGATGATGTTCGACAGTCGGCAGAAGATAGGCAAGACGATCGAGGAGCGCTACAAGTGTGTCTTGCAGCTAACCGAGGTAAAGCGCAAGGAAGACAGCACGGAGTTGACGTTGCCGCGGGATAGTCCCTTCTTCGAGTTAGCTAGGTACCATGAGCACCTGTACCACGAGGCCAGATCGCGAGAAACTTCAAGCAAAGCGTCAATAGACACCTCTAGAGTGGGCGTGGTGAAGGAAGAGGTCACTTACCACAGCCACATTCTGCTGGCTCTCAAGTACTACGGCAGCTGCTTAGCATGCGTCAGTCAGAACAAGTACATCACGCAGGCGCTGCCGCGCATGCTGACCTTGTGGTTCTCTTACACCTCGCAGCGCGATACCGACAACGCTTTACTGCGCGGTATAGGAAGCCGAATCAACAACTCCGTAGAGAAGGAGTCGATTCAGGAGCTGCGACTAGGGCAAAGAGAGGTGAATGAGCAGATGCGGAGTAACGAGAAGAAGATCGACACCGCGGTGTGGTACCACTGCATGCCGCACCTGGCATCCCGCGTCGGACACTCCAACGCTGACACCGTGAATATTATCCAGTCAATCTTGGCGAAAGTACTGGCTAGTTTTCCTCATCAAGGGGTGTGGCACATAGTCGGCTTGTTGCATTCCTTGAACGCCGACAAGGACCGTCGTCGCATCGGCGTGGACCTAATCAAGCAAGCTTTCAAGGAACTAATGCAAAGGAAAAGAGAAAAGGACGCGTCGATGATACAGGAAGCGCCGCACTTCTTTGCGGCGATAGTCGACCTCGCATACCTCGTCCCCAAGGACAAGGAAAGGCGGTTGAAGTGGACGGCAACTAGAGGAATGAACTTAAAGAAGTTTATTATCCCAACACAACAGATGCTACGAGTCCCGATGAGGTTTTCAGATGACCGGGGAATGGAGAAGCATCAGCATAACGACATCAGCTACGTCCCATCTGAGCTAGCGCGCATCCAGGCCTTCCACGAGGAGGTGGACATCGCCATCTCCAAGGCCAAGCCCAAGACGCTGTCACTCACTACCACCGCCGGTAAGGTAGTGAAATTCTTATTAAAACTTGAAAAAAATGGCGATTTACGCAAAGATAACCGCTTGATGGAGTTCAACACGGTGGTGAACCGCCTGCTGAACGAGGACCCCGAAGGCCGCCGCCGATTACTTCGTTTACGTACTTTTTCTGTAATTTGTTTGAATGAAGAATGCGGTCTCCTTGAGTGGGTCGAGAACACCTCGTGCGTGCGCCACTTGATCCACGAGTCACACAGCTACTGGCCCGCCGGCGTCTACCCGTCTATTGACTTCAAGCAAATCTATAAACCTTTCACTGAAATGCAGATAACTTATCAGAATGACATTGAAGCGATGCTGCGAGAGTACCACACGCTGATAGCCGACGTGTACCACCCCTGCTTTCATCGCTGGTTCATTGAAAACTTCCCGGATCCAACGGACTGGCTTGATGCGCGTGTTTGCTTTACAAGATCAGTTGCTGTTTGGTCCGCGGTTGGACATGTGGTTGGCTTAGGTGATCGTCACTCGGAGAATATTCTGCTTGATGTAACGAAGGGTGAGTGCGTGCAGGTCGACTTCGACTGCTTGTTTGATAAGGGATTAACTCTAGCTCGACCTGAAATTGTACCGTTTCGCTTAACACCTAACTTTGTGGATGCGATGGGGTTGACAGGAGTTGAGGGCACCTTCCGCAGCACGATGGAGGTGTGCATGCGCTTGTTGCGCGATAACAAAGAGACTTTGCTCAGCGTGTTAGAACCATTCATTAGGGATCCTACTGTGCAATGGGGTCGCAGTGGCAGAGCGCAACGGACTGAAAGTGTGGAGCATAAAGAGAAGCACGCGCCTGGTGTGTTTCAAGACAATGAAAATGCCGACGCAAAGGAGGCGTTGAACAAGATATCAGAGAGACTGTCGGGTATATACAACATCACCCATCCGCACGCTGCGCGCATCAAGGACGCGTATCTCAAGCGGAAAGCAAGTGTAACTGTAGGTATTGGTGCGTCAAAAGACGAGACGTTACCGTTGTCAGTGCATGGACAGGTCCAACGACTCATCTTTGAGGCCACAGCCGAGGAAAACCTGGTCCAGATGTACATCGGGTGGCAGCCTTGGTCGTGAGAATGTATGTAATGTTAGCATGTTTATTTACAAATTTATTTTATTTGCACGCTGTAGCTCTTGCCGTCGTACTCCATGTACATGTTCTCCAACAGGTTCTCGGCGAAGTACTTGGCGGTGTCTTTATCTACGTCAACACACGACGCAAGTGCGATCTTCAGCGCTTGCTCGCCACTCAAGTTCAACTCAAATACTTGGTACTTCACTATAAGCTCCTTGTTACTGAAGAGCTCCTTCTCTCTGGTGATGATGGTCACCTTCGCCTTGATCTCGCTCGTCGCCACGACCTGTCCCTTGCTATTCACCTCTACAAGAGGTAACACAGCAACTGGCACTGATAGCAGCTCATACTCGATGAACTCAGATGTTTCATCGTCTTCTTGCGACTTCTCAGCTAGTTTAGCTAGTGTAGAGCGGCGGTGAGTGGACTCCCCTGGCAAGGTGATGACTATCACTTCACCAACAAACTTGAGCTTCACACAGTCGATGAACCTGGTGGCCAGAATGCGCAGCTTGTCCACTTCTTTCTGTATCAAATGCCGCGCTTCCGACTCCTTCAGCATCTCGGGAGCGTTCTTGTAGTTGGTATTTTTAAACTTTTCAAGCCATTGCTTACCCGCTTTTCTCTCTCTTAGAATGGCTTTGATAGACGTCTGCAAGTAGGGCACTAGCTTGTCTATCCTGTAGTTGCCGTTCATCTGCTTGCGGTAGCCAGAGATCATCGCGGTGGTTTCCTTCTTCGACAACTTGATCTTCGGCGTGTTCTTCACGACTTCGAACATGGTATTCGGCGTGATTTCGTCGTCGTCGTTCTTGTAGGCATCAAAAAGTGCAATGAAATAGTCGTGTAACTCGTCGTCCGATGCCACGTTGCTCTCTGCGGGGTTGGTGGTAGTCATGGAGTCGTCGACCTTCGCGGCATTGCCTTCCTTCATCATGTTCTCAACTATATGCGATGCGGCGTGAGCGAAGTCCTTGATATTCACTTGGGTGTGAGTCGCGTCGTAGCAGTCTACCCACGATAAGATGGCTTGGATCTGCGCATGGTACAAGTGGAACTTATTAGAGTGCTCCAGCACGTCGTAAACCACGTCCACGGGCGCATACAGCTGGTCGTTGCCGTGATTACTGCTGCTATGTCCATGTCCATGCCCGTGTCCATGCCCATGCCCGTGTCCATGCCCGTGCCCGTGCCCATGCCCATGCGCATGTCCTTGCTTCGACACTCTGGCAGTCAGTGCATCAACAATGAAGTTATGTATTTCGCCTTGACTCCTCGACAGCAACAGGTTGCGCATGATGGAGTGAATGCGCACATCCGCGACAGAATTAGTCAACTCTTCAAGTGTTATTGGCGCAAACTCCGCATGTGTCGCCCCTCTGCTACCCTTCCCTTGCTTGGGCGCATAACGCGAGTACTCACGGTAATGAAAATGCTTCCCAATTTTGAATAGCTTGGAGGTCAGGTGACTGGACTCGGTCTTGGAGAGCCCGAGGTGCCTATCGGCAAGCAGCATCTTCACTTTCTTCAACTTCTCCTTTGCATCGTGTGACTCGTTACTTATCATCTGCAGCTTGTGCTCGAGAGTGTGGATCATGTGATCAATATCTACCCGATTAGTAGTGAAAATCTCTTGTGCCTTACGCATCGCCTCCATTTCTTCAACTTCGCGGTCGTGAACAGCTTGTTCCTTCGCGTCAAAGCTCTCGATGACACCTACAATGATAGGGATAAACACGTGGTAGTCGTACAAGCCCTCCTCATTCGGGTGCAAGTGCGACAAGATTGTTTCCAACTGGAAGGTTGACACGTTGATATCCAGCTGACTCAAGACATCTTCGACGACGTGGAAGTCCACGAAGCCAACGCCAGATGAGTCGGCGATCTTGAAGATGGCGTGCAAGTGCGAGATATAGTCCATCTTACCATCGACGTGGTGTTCAGACTTGGCTGACGCAGGCATGGTGTGCCTGTGCAAGTGGTTCGACATGCTGGTGACGTGCTTGCGCAGCTCCAACTTGGACATGTTTTGAGCTAGATAATCACTTAGTTGATTGAATGTAAGAAATCCGTTGTGGGCCGTGTCGATGTTGTCCATAATCTCTTGGTACGCGTCCCGGTCAGGGAACTCCAGGTCGAGCGAGATGAGGATCCGGATGAACTCATCGAGTTCCACATTCCTATGTGGGTCCACATCAAGGCGCTCTAAGATAGAGGAGAAACGCCGAGCAAAGACTTGTTTATGCGCATTCTTAGGGCTTTTGGGGCTCATCGAGGGCGCGGGAGGAGTCATGGACGCGTCGTTGTCGTCTTCCCACTCTTTCTCGCTTTGTTTGATGACCAAACGGTTGACTGCCTCAAGAATCGACGTATATTTTGGCTTATTCATGACATCAATCGCGCGGGATACGATGGGCACGTAGTGGAAGTAGTGGACACAGTGCGCGTTGGAGACGTGGTCGTAGCTCGTCAGCTGTCCCGCGTGATGCGTCTCTGCACCAACAAAAGTTGAGCTTAAGATAGCTATTTCTAGTCGTGATAACTTCCTTCCTCCTTCTAACTTCAGCTCCGCGATGATGTTCTTCAAGGAAGTCAACGGGATTATCCCCTCGACCACCTCTTGCAACCCATTTGCTTTACGGGATTCTAGTTCTTCATAGACGCAAGCTTGGAGTAGCTCCTTCTGCACGACTCCCGTGGTCTCCTGCTCGATGATGGAGTTCATCATCATTGTGTGTCGGATCTGCCGGAAAGTAGAAGCAAAATGGGCTTTATATAGCCGTTTCCCGTCTTTATCCTTCGGGATTTTCTCTACTATCAAGTACAACTCGCTGGGGTTGAGGTCTAACGACTTGACGGAGAACAGGGCCTTGAGCATCTGGTCGTCCGTCAACACCCCGGCATCGAACTTGTCTTGTTCCTGCAGCTTCGACATGAGTATCTCCGCCATTACATCGATGTTAACAATTTCCGTTAGTTCGTTGACTTTGTTCTTGACGAAACTGAAGTATTGCATGCACTCCTGCGTGCTGGACACGATGGCTCGGAAGGAGAGGATGACCTTGGCCACCACCGGGATGAACTCATTCATCTCGACGGTACCATTGCCGTTGTCGTCCATCTCATTGATGACATAGGAGATTTCCTTGGAAGAAACTTCTAATTTCATGTTAATGATGACTTCCTCTAGCTCGTCCAGCGACAAGTAGCCGCTGTTGTCCTGGTCCGAGTCGAGGAACAGCTTGTGCAGCAGCTTGAACAGCGAGTCGGGGTCCTCGTCTTCAATAGCTTGAAATATTGTTTGACGGTTACTTTTAGCGATGTTAACAGCACGTTCTTGGGTTACAATACGCTCAAATATCACCACATTCTTGTCCACGGAAGTGTTGTAGACCCGGATGATGATGGAGCCGTCAGGCGGCATCTGCGTGAAGATCTTGACGCAGTAAAGGGAGCTGTCGAAGGGTATCAACATGTTCTTGGACGCCAAGAATTGTAGTTTATTGTCATCATCATCGGTTTCGAAGGTAGGTGTTTGAGGTGTTTTCAAGGTCTTCCTCATCGCGTCTAGCTTGCTTGCGTCGTATAGGAAATCTGCTTCTATCACGCTGCTAGTGGCGGTGTTTATGGTGCTATCGTCGCCGACAACATCCACCTTCTTCTTCTTCTTCTTCTTTACAATCTTCTTTGGCTCCTCCTTGATGGTCAACAAGCTGTGGTCCTTGACCATGGTCAGGGGGTACAGACCCGACGCGATGCTAGAATATATGCTGCTTTGTCTACTCTCCGAGTCTAGTGACGAAACTACTGATTTCGAGTTAGACTTTGCGGAATACATACTGCCACTCATTAAACTAACAGAGTCTAAATCAAACGCACTAGATGAAGCTATAGAGGGGAGAGGGGGTGGAGCCAAGTCCCCCAAATTCTTTATGATATGTCCTGCTGTGGGATCCGACCTGCGCCCTTCCTTGAAGTGAATATGATGTTTATACCAATTTTTTATTGATTTAAGTGTATACTCTGGCCTCGCACGCTCAATTCTTTGTAATATTAATTCATTTTCTCGCTTGATTTTATTGGCTTCTCTAAGTCTACCGGCTTCTTTGAGCCTTTTAGAATGCATTTTAATCTCATCTACACGGTTAATATGCTCTCTCATTGATCGTCTTAATGGACTTTCTTCTAATTCTCTTTTTTGAATACGTCCATAAATAGTTTCATTCTCTCGTTGAATTCTTTGTTTCTCGTGTTCAACTGCTGCTTGTTTCCAATTAGTATCCTTTAAAAATTCTGGTATATGAGCCCTTGTATGCACCATTGGCTTAATTTTCAGAACTCTTTTACGATGTACTCTATACAATTCCTCGACGACAAACTTTGACACTCCAGGCTCCTTATTGGGCACCTCCCGCCCTGGCTTGAAGCTGGCACCTTTATTGTCGAAAGTTACCAGCGACATTACCCTTGATTCTGCGAGCGAGTAGTTCTTAGCGACTATCTTTTCAGTAGTAACGTGCCGGTATGAAAACGATGTCCACTACCGAACTCCTTTAGTCTACCTACCTACTAGCTACCTACCTACTACCTTACGTTACGCGTACAAATGATTGGCATTGAAATCTTGGGGTAAACGCATACTCACTGCATTTCTTGAGTCAAGAATCGAATTTTGAACCTACTATAGGTCTGTAGTTTCTGGTTGCTGCAGGTAAAGCGCAACGAGAACAGAAAAGTGGTCCATTGCGCATGTCGCTAGTACACACTCTAACTCTCCTATAGTTTACCGAACTTAACTGCCTGGTCTGCCGGACTCAAGAAGAACAAAATCTTCGTTGCCTTGGGTTGGCCTCCAAAAAGATAAGGAACAAGTATAGTTACGAGAAGATCATTGTATTCGATCGGACTATTGAAGGCAAGTAAGTGAGTAAGTAGTCATGAATACTTCTGCTGTTCGAGATATCATCGCCCAGATAAAAGCTGGTAAGAAGGATAAGGCGGAAGCACATAGAGAATTAAAACTTATTTTGCAACAATCCACATCAAATGGCTTCAATGGTAAAGATATTTCACTAGATAAAGATGCTACTGGTAGTAATGAAGGACCAGAGAGCGAAGAAATCGTAGCAGAAGTGCCTGAAAGTCATAGTGAAGACAGGAGAGCAATGATAAATCAGTTTATCGAAAATCAAAATCGTTTAAAGGAAAGGACATCACCATTAGTAGAGTTAGAGGGGCAAGGAAGGACTTATAGATCTAACAGTAATGTTGATAGCACTACAACACCTTCTAATAGGCTGAATATAAGTGGATTAGCACAATCTATGGATGATTCTCTACTAAATTATGATCTTAAATATAATAAAGCAGCCCAAGCTGAGGAAATAATTCGTCGCGAAATGTTCAAAGAATGCACATTCCATCCAAAGATCAAGAAGTTGCCAGAAGCATATAAGACACAAGAAAGTCTCGATGCTACACCATTTCATGTTCGTGTAAGTAAGTGGCAACAGGAAAAACAGGATGAAATTGCTAGACGTAAAGAGTTTTTAGATAAGAATGCTACTCTAGATTGCACATTCCGCCCGCGCATCAACCATTCATCTGAAAAGGCAGTCAAGGAGCTACGCGGCGACTTGAATGAAAGTGTTTCAGATAGATTATTCAAGGCAAGTGATCGATCACTCATTGAACGTCAACGTTTTATCGAAGAGGAATTACGGCTGCAACGAGAAGAAGAAGAGAAAGAATGTACATTTAAGCCAAACATCATCAAATCGAATAGGTTTAGTGACGTGCAATCCAAGTTACACGAGCCATTAAAACGTGATGTGGATGATCCATCTGCAAAGAATCTTACCTTCACACCCAATGTTCGTGGTGTGAAACCCTCCATGAATGCAGCCAAGATGTATGTAAGTACGAATGTTGTGGATAGATTAACTCGGGGCACCGGGTCGGCTCAGCATATGAGTCAACACGCCGCTGACAAGACAGTGATACCAGCAGCGTCGTACATGGACTCACTGACACCTAATGACAACTCTTACAAGTACCAGACACCCGGTGCGAAGGGCAGACAAGCCCGACCAAGCACAGCTCCCCCCAAACAATCTACTAATGAAACTACTGAACGTAAAAAACAAGAATTTAATAATTTTTTAGGTCGAAATCAGCAAACTATTGAAAGAAAAAAGAAGTTAGTGGAGCAGGTGCAGGTCAAGCAGACCCCCAAGTTCAAGCCAACGATATGCAAGAAATCTAGTGAATTGCTAGAGAACCACGAACGCGGCGAGTTCTTAGAACGTTACGAGAAGGATCAGTTGAAGCGAGAGGAGGTGAAGACACCATCCGACGTGAGTAAGTGTACATTCAAACCAAAATTAACCATGAAAACAGCAGGAATGCGAGCTCGATCAGTAGACGAGATGAGTAGCGGCGACTTGCACAAGCGGCAATCTAATCAGCAAATGATGAAGATCCGCAGTGAGCAGGAGGCTCTGGCGGACCTGACCTTCCGTCCAAACATATCCAAAAGTGCGCAGAATACAAGAGGTGTATTGAGCGACTTTATCCGTAACGACGATCCTGGCAAGTTGCGCCAATATTACAACGACAAGATCAAAGAGAGAGACGCCATGAAGAAGAAGGCGGACGAGGATAAGTTACTCAAAGAACTGAAGGATTGCACCTTTACTCCCGCCATCATCGACTGTCCAGAATATATAAAGAAGATCGCCAAAAGCATTCAAGTGGTGAAAGGGGCGACCAACTACTCGCCCAACAGCTCGCAATCGTACGAGATTGGGAAGCCGCTGTGGAAATAGACATTATTATGTATTTTTAAGTAAATTCCTATTTTTCTTGAGAGAACTAGAGTGCAAACGACAGTTGGGTGACGAAACGACATTACTTACAGTATAAAACAGCGCTAACGGGCCACTCCCGATCACAGTGGATAAAACCGACCCTGATTGAATGGAAACAGAAATATCCTAGGTTAAATACCAGAATACTTCTGTTTCCATTCAATCAGAGCCGGTTTTAATACCACTGTGACGTCCTTTCTATACAGGACTTGTGTACTTGTTGATGAAGGCAATGAGACGCCGGGCGTAGAGCACGGGATTGACACAAGATATCTTCGTTGCGTCGTATATCATTCCTTTGAGCCACGTCTCCAGAGTCTTGCGGTACGTATATTGCTGAAGGAAATCAATGATTCCAAAGTAATATATCTTCCCGTTATCCCCGCGCAACACTAGCTTCCCCTTGTAGTCAATGACTCGAGCAGAGAGTTGAGGACCTCGATTATGAGTGGCATAAAACTTATCTAAATACGTCGTTTCAGCAACGAGTAAACTGTAATCCATGAACTTATAGTGACTAAGAAACTGCACATCGCGCTCCAATACTTGCAACAAGAACTCGCGCGTCGGTCCTACCTTCAACACACTTCCCGAATCCATGAAGTCCAAGTCCTTCATGACCGAGCTAGTGGGCGACGCCCTCCTTCCCACGGTTGAGCCCTTAAAATCGTACTTTTTGACCACTACGTTACTGTCGAATGACAGCTGCTTCTGCCCTGAGTTTAGGACTGGAAAGATATTTCTACTCACCATGAAGTACTTCGTGTGTCCATTTTTGGTAATAACTCTATATATCCCTAAGATAGACGCAATACACGACGCGGAGTCTACCAGATGCTCGTAGTAATGATCTAGTGATTAAATCAGTGAATAAATGGTAACATTTAGAAGTAAGAAAGGAGTACCTAATATGTTCCTTAGATTGCATAATTCGTAATGTTTCAGTGTCTTTAACACAATACTTCCATCGTTTGACATCCAAAATGCTTGTCCAGATTTAGAATCTGAGCTTAAACATTGTAAATTATTAGCATTTAAGCAGTTGAAATAATATTCATCCGATATACCGATGCGTTCACGCAATTTTGCAAATAATTCTGGTCTATATATCTTCACTTCATGTTCCATATCAATATACGAGTACTTGGCATTAAAATCTAGCTCTAGGTATGGTGCAGCGCTCCGTTTAATACCGAATAATTCGCGTAAAACTGTTGTTAATGAGCGCTTCTTCCTATTCAATGATGCATAGTTCAGTCCTCGTAACCCAGGAGAAAGCAATCTACAACACTGATGAGCAGGTGGCTCTGATGCCAAGCATACGCTGAACAGCAAGAGGACTGCGCCCAATAACAGCATCATTCCGAGCCGTGAGCCAAATGAGTACAATTTTTAGTTATACCTACGTGATGACTGACGGTTCCTCTTGTGAATTGGTAAACTTCCACGTTGAATATCTCTTTGTAGTAACTGCAACAAGTTAGTGGAGGGATTTACCACTCGTTAATTAGTCCAACGGCATGCATCTATGCCTTTATTCTAACCACCGGAGCACAAAGGTAATATTGCGGGCATAAAGCGTACACTAGATAGATAATAACTAGTAATAAATAACGAGTGTGCACTTGCGCTCGATACTATGTCATTACTTATCTTTACTTCTACAAAGAATCCATTTTGGACCGGGGCCGGAGTGCAACCGTTTCTCAGGAAGACCTGGCGATATCAGTACTGCGGTGCGACGGGATAGTAAGATGCCTCGCGAAAACATGTTTGCTTCAGGTTGGGACTGCTTCTGACTCGCTTATTCACCCGTTTACCACAACTGGCTTGTTTATTAATTCTATTGCTTGCTTATTTACTCGCTTGCTTGATAATTCTATTGATCGCTTGATAACTCATTTGCTCACTCCTTGTATTACCTACTCACTCAATTACTTTCTTCAACTGTTATTATGATGTTGCTCACCTGTACTCACTTGCTTTTATTTCTTATAGGTTCAATTAATTCAATGACACCTTCAATTTCGGTAAAGGATTTACCCAATTTACCTGGTATCAGACGTGATATTTCTACTGCAAATCCTAAATTATATCGTGAGTTTAAATTATCACAAGGAAAAGCAGCTGGTCAAGGTCCATTGGAAGTAGAACCTTTGTCACGTTCATCAACACCATATACACCTGTTGAAGGAGGAGATTCATTACTTTCATATTTTGAGAATCAAAATAAGTTAATGGAATACAGTAAATCATTATCAGCGTTTCCTCAACAAGGTGGTGCTTATAATGATATTAGTGGTCGTTACAGTTTACGATCACAACAACAAGATCGTTTGAATAAGTCCAGATCATTACCATATTGCAGTCTAGACTCTGTTCCTTCCTTCGTCAATAATAACAAGCAAGTTTGCCGATTTCTAGCTCATTTCACCGAATTATCGCCACTTAACATGCTTGAGCAAGTGCGTACCAGAAAAGTGGAAATCTCATTTCATTTAGAAGATAATACTATTGAGATCTCTGAACCTCGTGTCAACAACAGTGGCCTCTTACAAGGCAAGATGTTGAAACGCCACCAGATAACCAAACCAAGATTATCCAGATTAGGTAGCAGCGGAAGCAGCAGACCATCAACAACTAGCTCGGCAAATTTACCTCGTGGTGATTCTATTTACACTATAAATGACTTCTATTCTGGTGCTGAAATAGAGATATACAATCGTGTGTACACCATAGTCGACTGCGACTTAGCAACAAGAAGATTCTTTGAAGAAAATGGCACAGATTTCGGTGAACCAGGTGAGTTCCCACGAACACTATACGACCCAGCAAATATTGTTCGATCCATTCGACCAACACCAAAAAATTTTGCTAAAATTGAATTAAAGAAAAAAATGACTGGCTTCTATGAGCACGACCGCAAAGTGCTGCGCTTCTTCGGCGTTTGGGACAGCACCAGTCAGTTTTTTGGTGATGAGTTATACGTCCGTTTACACTACTCCTTGGCCACCGAGACCATGGAGGTCATGCCTATCCACACGCGCAATAGTGGACGCGATAAACTTGCAAAATTATTGAAGAAAACAAAAATTATGAAGAAGAATGAGAATTACTTGGACCCAGCTGTTGCACTTGAGCTGTCCTCATCTATGTCCAGCACCGAGTTGGCCATGGCCCTGCAACCAACCGTGCCATACCACTGGAGTGACTTGAACATCGGCATGAAGATCACAGTAGCTGCATTAGATATTTTGATTCTTGACGCGGATGAGTTCACCAAGGAGTTCTACCGCAGTAAGAACAAACCGCTTGATCATCCTATCCAATTACCTCCTCCTATTTACCCAACATTAAATACCACAATTCCTCCTCATAACGGGTTTGGATCAGAAGCTGATTCATTGCAAACATGCAAGAGTTCACTTCAACCATCAGCACCTAGCAAGGATGGTGCCAAGGCACAGATGTACCAAGGAATGATCCTGCGTTTTGCTGCTTCCATGGATAACCCCAAGATTGAAGACAGATCACGTTCATTCATCATTCAAGTTCACTTAGAAGATGACACCATTCAAATCCGCGAGCCACCAATCCGTAACTCGGGTCATAAAGGCGGGATTTTCTTGGCTAGAAGTAACCTTGAGCGACACGACGGCACCGAACCATTGAAGCCACAGGATATTTATCTTGGTGGTGTGGTGCAAATCCTGTCCCACAAGTTCAAAATACACGATGCAGATGAGTTTACACTTAGATTTATGGAAGAAAACTGCAAACAATGGAGCTACTCGAACCTGAAGTATGTCGAGGCAAAGTTAAAACGTGAGCAAGAAGTTATTCGTAGAATTATCTTAACTGTTCCAGGGTTGAGTGAGAAGGTGGTCAGCGTCGACGAGGTGCACGCACTGCTATCCAAGGGCATTCCTGACCTCAATAAACAAGAAATTGTGACGATATTTAGAGTTTTAGACCCCAGAAGAACAGGAAAGATTAAGTTAACTACTTTGTTGAAGCAATTAATGAAGTGAAGCAATATTATACTGTAAAATAGTAACCAAAGTGTTCTTTCGACTCACTTACTTACTTGCCTACTCACTCACTCACTCTTACTCACTCACTCTTACTCACTCACTCTTACTCACTCACTACATTCATCGTATCCGAGGCCTTCGCATTAATCCCTCCAAATTTTGGAACAGATACTGGTAACAGAATTGTTACTGTCTGTGTGCACAGATGCTGTTACTGCAGTGGCTGGCGGCTGTTGTGGTGTCTGTGGCAGCAACGTCAAGTCCAAGCAGCGCGCCAACAACAGCATATCCTAGGTACACGATTCCCTATTAATCTCTTTAAAGATAAACCTTATTTTCTTTCTGTTGATAGCATTGCGCCGTCTAAAGCTCCAAGGTAGTTTCTTTACATTAATTCTGACTTCATTGACTTATTTTTATTATAGCTTTAAGCCGAGTACAAGTGCACCAACATACACATCAACATGGACACCGACATTTACACCAACATTTTTACCTACTTCTACGCCAACATATTTGCCTACTTTTGGCGCTCAAGTACAGTCTAAGATAGCCACACAGGATATAGTTTATGACGCATTTTTGAACATAGGATATGATTCCACAACGTCAAAGTACCTCACTCTTCATTTAGACCAATCATCATTGAGCACTTCTTCACTAGGGCATATTGATACTTATGTCTACATACCAGCTAATAATACATACAAGTTAATAAATGAATGTTCAGTCGATAAAGCATGCGCAATTTACGCAGATTCTTCCAGCACTTACTGCGTAATCAACTATGACGTTACTGATTACATTTCGAGCTCGTCAAACGGCGCACTTACTCTCAAATATGTATATAATATTGGGGATGGAACTACTGTGTCGCCTATTTGTATATACAAAGGAACATCGAATGTATATTTTGTTATGACGGCTGAAGTTGGCACAACACCATCACCGACCTTAGCACCAACCTCTTTGGGTAAATCTGTTAGTCGGTTGAACTCACAGGCACCGTACTATATCACTGGTCTTGCATTTTTTTTATTCGCAGGTTTAGGCGTAGTTATCGTGCGCTTACGCGAAAAAAATGCTACATTAGTTCAGCTAGATCTCTTCAAAACGTGCATAGAATTGGCCACCTTGGGGGCGTCCTTGGTCTCCGAGCTGTACCTGATCGGAGTCATGTTCATCACACCTGGCTACTACCAGTTCGGCGTTAGTTTACTGACATTTCGACTCATTCATGTTGTTCCCGCAGCCTACATCTTGATCACATTGTTCGCGCCGCTGAATGCCTGCAAGCAGTCCGTTTACCACAAGTTATTGTCGAAAGAAGGACTGTATGACCACCTCAATGAGTACACCGTGGTGATAGTGATTGTGTGGGTGGAGTCAATCCTGCTCAAGCTGTTGCCATGGAGTCATTCGTCATTCGCCAGCCTCTCCTTCGGCTTCCCTGATATTCACTTAATGCGCAACGTGCTGTACGTGAAGCTCTTGCAGTCGTTTGTGTCCATCGTGATACAATCAATAGTTATTTCCAAGTATGGCTTCGGGTTTGCGCTGTCATACATTACACTCAGTCTCTCAGTGGTCACATTCGTGCAGGGACTCGTCAAGTCGATCGTCAAAATAAATGTAATGAAAGACATGCGGGTAAGCCTGTTGAAACCTGGGCGGCGTGGGTCTGTGGTCGACGCCATAAAACTTAGTCAGATGATAGAGAGTGGCAATGCCGACAGTAAGGATGGCGAGAAGTTTGACGGGGTTAGCGTCATCGATATCAGTCACATACGCACGAGAATGTCGATCCTTTATGCGTACCTTGTGCAGTCCATGAGCGGTAAGGGTACTCATACGAAGCAAAGTCCGGATTCTGATGTAACCGGCGACAGTAAGATTCCCGGGGAAGGAAAGCATGATAACGCAGCTGCTAGTGCAGACGATGAGTCGCGCGCTAGTCGCATTAGTTCATCATTGAAGCGTCTAGTCAACAGTGTAAGATTAAACCTTTCAGCGCTTTTTACCGCTGAACCAGCTGTCGAAGAAGCCGCATTCACACATAGTCTATCAGATCGCGACAAAGATACTACCACATTCACTGTAGAGAATCCTGTAATTGCAAGCGCGGCATCCGGAGACAATAACGAGGAGGCAGAGTCGGAAGTACTCGCGGAGGGTTGGGTCGAGCTATTCCATAAGAAATACCAAAGAAATTATTGGAAGAACTCGATAACAGGCGAGAAAACGTGGAAGAAACCGCTTAAATCCATTGATCCGAATGATTTAAGGGCTACTTTCACGAAAATCAACAGCGACAGAGCGGTGGAAGCCGGGGTCACCATCACGGTCAAGACTGAGGGCGACGCAAAGAGCGCGTTCCTTAACAGAGTTGTAAAAATGTCTAAATAGAGCCTTATAGTGTATTTAATGACCTACATATTGTGTAAGCGAGTACGTTTGTGGGTAAGTACGTGAGTGATGTAGCACCATGTCGATCTCTTGCCTCATCAATTGTGGTCGCACTAGCATTGGCACTTGCTAGTACTGATCTATTGCGTCGTCCTGAAGTATGAGAGATGTCTACCCTTCGAGCTGTCAACTGTCGCAGGTCCTCGTCATGAAAATCAATACGATCACAAGAAAATGGTGTAGACAACTGCTTCGTGAAGAGGACTTGAGAACGATAGCAGACAGTCCAAGGGACAAACACCGCTCATGCTTCCACTAGATAAAGCCAAATTCCACACCATTGTCAGTTGCTCAGTCAGATCCGCCGTTCTCGCACATTAAACTAGCACTGTTTGTTCAAATCGAAATCAGCATCGTTAATATTCCCGATTGAACCTAGCACCAGTAACTGTGAATTACGTTTGTCGAGGTACACAATTAATCAACCTCTTAATGACTGACATAGGTATACAATTACTGGTGCTAGTTTAATGTGTGATAACAGTGGAACTGCTGAGCAATTGACAATGGCTGGTGCCAGTATTGCCAATACTAATGATTAAAAATGCCAATACTAATGCGACCATCGCGATGAAAGAGGTACGGTAAGAGATCGACTTGATAATCTGAAACATTAAGCGAATCTAGCAGCGTTGACGGGATTGCAGATGGGACTGTTGGTGGAGTTGTTGATGGGGTACCATACATTTCTCACTTGCACTCATACCACGCGTGTGAGTGTTCATCACCAACCATTTCCTTTGTATGTAAAAGCCAGAGATTATTGTGATAATAAGAAATTTACGATATCCCATCAACAACTCTACCAAGAATCCAATCAACAAACCCATCAACATCTCATCAACAATCCCATCAATTGAGTCGGCGAGTCAATGCGTGACGTCGCAATTCTAATGACGACACTCAATGCCGGTACCTGAAAATGGTACCGGTCTCTGAGCAAAAACCAAAGAAAACTTCCTTGTAAAAATACCTGCTCTAGCTAGTACAATGTTTGTGTCAGCGCTGCCTCTCTTCGTATGGCTGCTAGCCTTCGGCTGCATTCATGCAACCATAGAGACTCCCAAACCCTCTATTCCGTCGCCTTTTTCGTCGTTTAATAACAATCAACGTTCACTTCCAGCGATTAAGGTCGATCCAAAAGGAAAGATATACACGACGCAGATCCTCAAGCAGCAGTTGGCTAACGAGCTTGGCTTGCCACTTAGAGACTTAAGGATTGTAGATCCTTCATTTCCCACGCAAATACAGACGACTTTCACAGCGAGACCAAAAGCAATATTATTTTGCATAGAAAATATTAAAGTTGTAGTTCAGCATAATGAAGCTTTGATATTCAGTCCATATCAACCAGAGGTGCAAGAGTTTGTACCTATTTTACAGCAGCAAATATCACAGGCTATTAGTGGTGAGAGCAATTCTAATACCCGTTTTGAGCACGTGGTTCTTGAAGCAGCATTGAATGTTGTATGTAATAACTTACTACGTCGCGTCAGAGCTTTATCCCCGGCGGTTTCATCAGCACTAGATGGACTTCGCGCGGAATCTAGAGGATTAGATGTCATTATTACCCAAGTAGACGAATTATTACCATTGAAAAATAAAATTGATGAATTAAGAAAACGTGTCAAAGAGATCAAACGAGCCATCACTGACATCCTGAACAACGACGAGGACATGGCCATGATGTACCTGACTGGCAGCTCCAGCGATCCATCCGACAAGATCCCTACTTCCACCATTGAACCTGTCGTTGGCAGTGGCAAGGTGGCGGTGGTGGATACAATGAACTTAGAGATGTTGTACGAGAACTATTTGAACGAGATCGAGTGGGTCGCGTCAGAGGTGGAGGAGATGAACGACGAGATCGTGAACACCGAAGAAAACGTGGTGTTGCAGCTGGACTTGCTGCGCAACAGAATCCTCCGCTTTGAGTTATTTCTTTCAATATCATCGTTTGTTGTCACTTGCGGCACACTCGTTGCGGGGTTATTCGGCATGAACTTGTTGAGCCACTTCGAGCACAACAACATGTTCTTCTACGTCATCTCCGTGCTCATCTTCTCGTCGATGGGCGGCATATTCCTGGCGTTGTCAAGATACGGCAAGAAGGAAAAGCTTTTCTAAGTTGTTAATTACTCTACTCTATATACGTCTAAGCTATTGCAACGCCCTCCGGTCCCGTTGCCTAGTTGGATGTGATGACGATGCTGTACTGCTGGTACCCTGCGTACGGCAAGGCGTTCGATATGACGAAGATCTGCCAGTTTCCTGTCTCCGGCGACTCTACGCGCACTTGCTCGTTGGTGTTGACGCTGTCAGGAATGACCCAATTTTGATTTTGTTGATTTCCAAAAAATGCGTAACCTGATGGCGACACCACTTTCAGGTCCAGATTGTGGAGCAGTGCCGCATTCGTGGTGCCGTCGGTATTGGGGGGATCGTACCAGGCGATGGTCACCTTCATTGGCATGGCTGCGCTGTACACGGTCCAACTGTATGCAATCTGCGTATTCTCTTGGATTGTTGTCAAATCCTCCACGAACAGATTGAATGAGTAGACGTCTCGCAGTGGCAGTACGTTCCTCAAGGTGATGCGACCGTAGCCTTGCAGGATGTCTGGTGTGGACGAGAGAGGAATCGCACCACTGGTACCGTCATAGAGGGTCATACCGCTGCCGGAGTGTAATAAAACTGTTTTAACCAGGACGCCGCTTGCGCTCATAGGTTTGCACGCGGCGTAGATGGGGTTGCACATCGTGGCCCAGAATTGCGGGTCACTAAAGTATTGTCGCACGATTCCCGCTATTCCTGCGGCACCAGGTGAGGCCATAGACGTGCCAGTTTTCTGGGTTGTGCCGCAGCTAGGACCACCGCCGCCATTTGATAGTGCAGATATAATCGAGTCGCCTGGCGCGAGGATATCCGGCTTGATGCGTCCGTCGTAAGTAGGTCCTTTGCTGCTGTAGTAAGCGACGTAGTTGATATCTTTGGAATCTAGAGTCGACTCACTGCTTCCAACGGCAACTACATTTTTCGCTGCTGCCTCCATGCTTATTGTGTTGTAACCAGCCATCCCGCTGTTTCCCGCGGCGAAGAGGATGACGCTGTCAGTGTGATCGTACAAGTATTGATCGATGTCGTTGTTGGCGTAGTATCCGTTGCCGCTGAAGCTGCTGCCCCATGAGTTGGAGTGGATCCTTGAACCTGCCAGATAACTTGGACCATACAACGCTTCCGCTGTGTTTGGTATGCTCAGACCACCTCCAGATACACCGCAATCAACGAAAGCCAGCTTGGCATTAGGTGCCACGCCGTCATACATTCCCGTAGTCCAGAGGTCTCCGCCAGATATGCTCCCTAGTGCAGTCCCGCATGTGTGCGTGCCGTGACCACTGTACTCATCGGATGTATCGCCTCCATCCGCGACAACATATTGAATTATTTTGCGGTACTTGAGGTCGAATGTCGGATTGCTGATGCTGCTGCGCGGGATATACCCATTTTGACTATCAGAGAAGTAGCAACTGCTCTCATCAACTCCCGTGTCTGCAATACCTATAATTTGGCCATCACCGAGTAGTCCAGCTGCTGAGTAAGGCGACGCAGTACTAGATGAGCCGACACTACTGCTCTCTTGGATACTCCGTGAGTGGTAGTTCAGAACGCTGGGATTTGACGTCAAGGAAATCAATCGGACTCCTATAAACGCGAGAGACAGTGAGTGAATGAGCAGGTGGTCACTATATAGCAACACTTACTTGGATTTTGTGCTATTTTGGCGGTTAAATAGGCTAAGCAAACCCCTTTCATGTCGCTGCTAATTGCGGCGGTTGCACTGATGTCGATGGTAATCCTGTCGACGCCACTTTTACGAGTCAGTTTCAGGAACTTGCATGGATCGTCCACTGACAGGGTGCTCGTGGCATTCGCTGCATTTCTGTCAAGAGTCTGGTTGATGTTGGCCCACGCGGTGCGCCCGACCTTGCTGTACGGAGTCGGCGACGAGGTGTTCGTCTTCGCCTTCACATAGCCTGCGTACTCACTGGAGGACCAGTAAAACGTTTGAAATGCATCAAAATTATAACTTCTTAGGGAAAACAGTGCCTCGTCGATGTCCGCAGGCGTGGCCAGCTCGGCGGCACTCACGTCGGACTCAAACACGACGTTCAGCGCGGTCAAGGCGTTCTCGTCCGATGTAACCGTTTTGTTATCCATTAGTTTTTCTATGAACTTATACAAGAAAGACTCGACTTTCAGCGTTGGTGGCACTTGCGACGAGAAATGCATGTGCTTCGTGTACCCTAAGCGGCCAATGAGTTAGCGAGGGAGGAGCAGGCGGAGTGGGGGGTACTTACTTGCTGGCGTCTCTTGTTTCACAATAAAACACATCAAATTTCCTAGTTTATCGACAATAGTTGGCTTTAAAAACTTTAAATCTAGCCGATTTCTGGCTTCCAGTGATAATGCCGCGCCCACGGAGTAGTTGCTGCAGGAGATGGTGTAGGTAGGCAGGGAAACGTTGCTGGGGTGGTGATGCTTCTCGAATGCCAGGGAGTTACTTAGGGTTTCGGCATCATTGTAGACCTAGTAATCGTCAAGTTAGTGTTTATATTTGTATTATTATGAAGTATACTTACGTTGTAGATGACCTTGTCTCCGAATACAGTCGAGTATTGATTCCAAGTATCCAATTTTACTGCATTCGTTGCCTCGGAAGCCATGATCATGCAGAATAGAACTATAAAGAACATGGTCATTTTTGGATAATTATAGGACTTATCTAATTCAATATTGTAACTAATGCTTATTATGGAGATGTTTATGCGTGGATCTTATTGTATCCGAGATTTGTTAGTTCTTTAACTGTCAGACTTACAAGTAATATTGATACTGATGCTCTATTGTCCAAGTAATATTGGTACTGATGCTCTATTGTCCAAGTAGTATTGGTACTGATGCTCTATTGTCCAAGTAGTGTTGGTACTGATGCTCTATTGTCCAAGTAGTGTTGGTACTGATGCTTCCAGTGATGATGATAGTGGTTAAGTTACTGTTCTCTGTAAAGTGAGTTATATAAATGAGTTAACGATGAGTGATGTCAAGTTATGCAAGGCCTACCTACTGCTGCACGATTTTGGCTGTTTTGAGCTTTCTATTCAGTCTCTGTCGCACTCGTTGGTCCAAGAGGATTTGGATTATTTGTGCTAAAATTCTCATTTTTTCTAACCCTACAAATCCTAACATCCCCCGACCACCACCGGGAGGGGATTAGAGACTGGTTGCATAAAGAAGCACTTCTAAAGCTTGAATTAGGATATAAAGTCGAACTTCTCACTAAAAGCTGCTTTGACTCAGCTGCAGCTGCTAATTTTAGCTATTACTGACTACTTATCGCATACTATTTCATTGAAGGTACAAACGAGGTACCGTTACACATATACGACTACTCGGTGGTCCGTCTAGCGCCAAAACTCTTCTGCAATTAATGTATTAGTGAAGTGGTAGGAGCAACATGATCACTTTTTCAGACTTGAGAAAATTCGGCCGTCAGAAAATCGCCTGCCTTCCTTGGATGCCTGACAAGAGAACAAACTGGAAGCATCTGGTGCATCTGGAACAAAAGGTTTGTTGAGCTTGGGAGTGATGCAGAGGATGGAGGAAGACTTTATTAACGCCGCGCGTGACGGTAATATTGAATTGGTCAATACGTACATCGCTAGTGGTGTTACTGTGAATTACCAAACATTGAGGACAGATGACGATGGGAAATGGCTCTGTACGGGAGATACCGGACTAATTTTGGCTTCTAGACATTGTAATATTGAGGTGGTAGAGCTGCTACTTAAGTGTGGCGCACATACTGCGACAAAAAATAAGTATGACATGACGGCATTGTTCGTCGCATCCTCTCAAGGTCATACAAATATTGTTAAGATGTTGTTAGATCATGCTGCGGATCCCAATGTAAGAGACGAAGATGGCCAAACTTCATTATTTGCAGCATCTGCCCAAGGCCACACAGATGTTGTGAGAATGTTGTTAGAAAAAAGTGCGGATCCCAATGTTCAAAACAATAATGGTTGGACATCTTTGATGGTAGCAGCATTTCACGGCCACAATACTTTGAGAGTTTTATTAGAGAATGGCGCAGATCCTAGTATCAAGAGCCATCACGACTTGACTGCGTTCACGTTAACAGCAAATCCCATGATAAAACTACTAATTGAAAATCAAATTCGTTGGAATCGGCGGAAGGCGCTAATAATGACGCTGACAGAGAACGGCTACTTACAATCACCATCGCTGCTATCGTCGGCTGCAAACGAGTCACCTCTGAGGTACAAGAGTGTCTTGGGGAACGAGAGGTTGGTGCGACTAATCACCAGCTATATCTAGTTTATACTGTAATCTTTAATGTGCAACTGGTGCTTCTCTCAGGCTCCAAGGTTGAATCAGTGACCATGTAGACCGTTACTTCCCCGTAGACTGGCAACGAGTTCATGCTCCTATAGACTGGTTCGGGACTTTGCGACTCATCTGCAAGGCCAGCAGGTATGGTGTTAGTATTTCATCTGTTGTTAAAAAAGCATCAATTCCGCCGTAATACATACCATTTAGAAGCGTATTCGGTCTTACGGCGGCAAAACGACCATTTTTTAGCCACAGATGAAGTACTAATAGTATATCTGAGGCCATCCCGGCGCCGGTACCCGACTTCAAGGAGAAGCAGCACTGTCTGCCATCGGCAACTTGCGATGCAGCTGTTCCTTGGGGGGTTACTATTATCGCTATTAATGTTGGCAATAAGGGTTCAGTGTTGGCAGTCCCGTTGGATGGGATCGATTCAGCGACTAAGTATGAGTACGAAGAGGGGAGATAAAAGCGTATTGTCAAGTAGATCGAGGAATGATAGAAGGACTAATTCTGGCGCTGCTTCTACTCGCTCGCCCCAACAGCGATCCAAACCTATTCGTGATGAAAAGCAAGATGAAATTACACCTATTGTACATATTGAGCATCCTTATGTCAAAAATTACGTCACATTATTACCCGGTAAAGCTAGATTGTTTCAAGATGGAAATCCATTAGTATTTGGTGGTGCAGTGAAAGAAGTCTTTGGCCAACCTTTATCAGGTGCTGAAGTTATTGTAAAAGATCACCGAGGCAATGATTTAGGTCGTGGATTCTATAATCCAGACAGTCAATATCGTGTCCGCCTAATGTCCCGATCATACGAAGATGTTTTTCAGTCACCTCTTACAGATATAATCACGAAACGCATTAATGACGCAATAATTCACAGAAAGACCATTTCACTGCCATCTGCAGTCACATCCATATATAGACTAGTGAATGGAGAAGGTGATCGACTAGGTGGTCTCATGATAGACGTGATAGGATCTATTGTGGTCATCCAGTCAAGTGCTGTTTGGGTTGAAGCCAATAAATCGGACATCGTCAAAGCGCTAACTGACATCTTAATTCGAAGAGAGAACTATAGTATAAGGAAAATTATCTGGCGAAGAGTTGACACCAGGTTGAAGCAAGATGGGTACGTGGGTGAAGTGGGGGACGAGGTGGTGTACACCAAGTCGGCTGATGACTTAACCATAAAGAAGGAGGTAGTGGCGGAGAACGGGATTAAATACGCGGTGTTCCCTGACGATGGGCAAAAAACGGGGTTTTATTGCGATCAACGAGGTAAGCTTTTCACTCACAAGCAACACATGCTGCATCACTGACTACTCACTCCTTGCAGACAACCGCCAGACCTTGAAGTCCCTGTCGCTGAATAAAACGGTCTTGGATATGTATTGCTACACCGGCGGCTTTGCATTAAACGCCGCACTAGGTGGCGCCACAGCTGTCACAGCCGTGGATTCTAGTCAGTTAGCTATTGATACATGCCTTGAAAATGCCGCGTTGAACCAGGTTTCCCACCTAATAAAGGGCTACAAGATCGACGCGATAGGTTTCATGCAGCAAATGATACAAGAAGGCAAGTTGTACGACATCGTCATCGCCGACCCTCCTAAGCTCGCTCCCACAAGGACGTCGCTGGCCAATGCCAAGTCCAAGTACATCAAGATCAACACCCTCGCGATGTCATTGGTAAAGCCCGGCGGTCTGCTACTCACTTGCAGCTGCTCTGCTGCAGTTACACAAAGCGGAGAGTTCACAGATATTATAAGTGAAGCAGCAAGGATAGCAAGGAAAGATATCAAGGTGTTAGCGACAACAAGCGCAGCCCTGGACCACCCGGTCCACCTGCACTACCAGGAGGGGAAGTACCTCACTGCGGCGTTCCTTGTTGTAGCATGAGAAGCTTGTTGTTGTAAGTCTTGTTTCAATGTAAATACACTAATACACATGCTTATTCGCTTGCTCTTTGGGTTCCTTATGCATTGAATTTCTTGGTTAACAAAAATCGTTTGGTCGCATGCTGCAGCTTCAAGTAGGTCTTGTAACTGCGTCGTTTCTCATTCTTTACGTGATCTAAACCGTCGTAAGTCCACACCAGCAGGCCCTGGATGATCTGGTTAGAAGTCAGGGTCCCCAGCATGAAGCTGTTGTTATCTAGCACTTTACCGAACTGCGTCGGTTGAATAACGAAGGCGGTGCCGCCTAATCCCAGACCGACGCGCCACAAATTGTGTGTCTTGGAGACAATAGCCGCCATGTAGACTCTGCTTAACAAGGTGAACTCCTTGTTGATCATATCGTGGAACTGGCTGGCTCTGTGCGCGCGGAGGGACGGCAACAGGATTTCGTCGTAGTTCGTCAACGTGTGGAACAAGTGGTTCGCCACGATAAGCGGCAGCGACTTCAGTTCCGCTGGCGAGAGAATACCCCCGAAATCAGTTGCAAGTAACGACTTTATCTTCGCGAGGATAGACATGTATTGCGACATGGTAACTTGCTCGTAGCTGTAGAACCACTCAATCCCTTCTCCGCTGCCAGCAAGCGAGGCGTAGTGGTAGTAGCACAGCCTCCACACGGTTAGTATCGAGGCGACGATCCTGATCACGATTTTGCTCGTACGCAGCAACTCGTGGCGGTCGCGGAGGGCGAGGTTACTCTGCGAGATTTCTTTCTGTTGGAGCAATACTTCCAACAGAGAATTTTCTAATTCATCGGCTAATAGAGCCGTTGACTCCGCCACAGACGGCGCCATAAACACTGATTGTTGCAGACAATTGACGTGACAAACCGCCATGTTGCAACTAACGGGCGGCAGCCAGTAGGACCTGAGTTTGGACAGACTCTGCGGCAACCGAGTGCTGCAACTGCCTCGACTGCCGTGTGCAGAAGAAACTACCAATGAAACCGGCTGCTTGGCGTCGGCAGGAGTTCCTCTTGCGTGCGCGGGGGTCTCCAGCATGCTGTCAATAATGAGGTTACTCACCACGTTGTTCTCAGCATTGATGGTGTGGATCAGCATCCGGGTGGTGCCTTGCTGCAACTCCTTCTTCAACGCAGTGAGCTCATCGCCGGAGGTAACGAGCTGATTGATGTTGAAGGATCGCAACGGTACAGTCAGGTGATGGCGGTCGTAGTGGCTGCGCCCTAACTGATAATGGATGAACTTGCCACCGAATGGCTGCACTGTGTAGAACACGCAATTCTGCTCGTCTTTGTGGCGGAGTCCGTGCAGCGACAGGTAGTGGTTGTAGCTCGAGTACACGGTCTCCAGGCTGTATTCCGCGGACAAAATGAAGGAAAGGAACAGCTCCGCCGACTTGCCGGATGCGTCGAATGGAGGCAGTTTGCGGGTGATTGTCTTCTCGTTCGCCGCGATGTGCTGCCTCAAGTAGCTCCAGTTGTTGACACACGACAACCCTTTCTGCCACTTGATGTTCCCTTCTAGGGCGCCGACTCCGCTCTTCTCTTTCTCCACACCATCTTCGTCATCCTCCTCGTCCTCCTCGTCCTCATCCGCCTCGGCGCCGCTTGAGTTAGGAGACAACTTTCCGTTATTATTGAGGTAGATCGCGACTAAGCTCAAGTACTGCTGGATGATGTACTTGCTAGCGCCAGGCACTATGATATCAGCGAACAGAACGGTTTGGAGCACACTTAGCTCATACCCTTGCGCCCACAAGCCCTCGCTGCGCTTCACCTCAACTTTGGTGTGATCAAACAACGGCGGGATTAGCAGGCAAACTATCTCGTCCAACTCCGCCAGGGACGTGCTGCTGATGTTGTGGCGGATGAGGTACTCCAAGATGTCTTTCCACAGGAGAAAGTCGTTTAATGACTCCGAAATAGCTAGTTTTAACGCTCGAAACACTGTGGAGAAGGCGGAGTGCCGCTCTAGCAGATCTAGTAACGTCCACTGCGTGGGCGACGGCATGAAGTCTAGCAACGTCTTGGAGGACCGGTCAACGCGCAGCTCCCGCTTCAGCTCGATGATTATGCTGTGCACGTTGAACCTGTTGACGCCATGCGTGTTGTACAGCATCTTATGGAGTCGGTTGTGATAAGCGCCTTGGTGAAACTCCAACGACTCTTTCGCCTCAACCTCTAGCAAAGCGGCTTGCAGCAAATTAGTAGGTGGTGCAGCTGCAGTCGTACTCTGCCTTCTCTTCCGCAGCATTGATATCCGTTGCACGATCCTCCTCACGTCGTCGTCCTCATCAATCACTACATGCTCGACTTGATTCACAAAGAAATTCGAGCGCAACTTACTACTGGCTTTCTGCTGCTTCATCGCCAACTTGTCGCGCATCGAAGTCAGGTCGCTCACGGCGTCCTCGCGCTGCTTCCGCCCTACATTTTCCTGGGATTTCCCGAATTGTTTCAGCTTTAAAGCCTCTTTCAACAGTTTCTTCATCAAACCCGACGACGACGTCGTCATCAGCTCGAGGATGTGCTCGTCGGCACCTAGGCCAACGATGGAGTTCACGTTATCCGCGGCGAACACATGCACTCGGCAGCAGTGCAGCAGCTCGAGGTTGAAGATGTCTCCTACTCTGGCAAGCGGATGGAACTTGGAGTTGCGCAGGGTCAACCGGGCTCCCGCAAGGATGTCGCTGTTTACCATTTGATATAAGCTGCTGCTGAAGAAGGCAGAGGAGCTGCTGGTGCGCGGTGCCGCGGGATGCGTCCACCTTGGCGAGTGCAGGTTGACGAGCAGACCTGCCACGCAGTTAGAGCTGTCCTCTTGCTTTGCATACACTTGAAATTTCCTTTTTTCTTCTCTTATTTCTACTAAACTACTCGCTAGCCGCGCCAACGACTTGCTGTTATCCGCGGGAATACCGGCGTAGTAAGACGCAGAGAGCACGGGCACATCGCACATCCGCGGCAAGAGAAGCTGCGAGTATAAGCGCAGCTCTTCTGCTGGGTATAAAGAGTGCTGCTTGTTCGTACTAAAGAATAGTAACGCGCAGAACCTGACTAGGTACTCGTGGCCGGGGCACACGCAGGAGGTGGTGTACTCAATCACACTGCGGAGGCACACTTTGCTGACAGGATCCATGATTGCGTTGATTTTTTCCACTGTTAATCCCTCGTCAGTAGAGAAGTCTCGAGGGCTTTGCTGTCGGGATCGACGGTACAACTGCTGGAACAGAGCCACTCCTTTGTCGATGCGATGCAGCTGATGTATACTCGTTGGCAAGTGAATTCTCAAACTATTCAGTGTATTTTGAACAATTTTGATGTACTTGGCAGCGAGTACGTCCGTGGAGAAGGCGAAGGGAATGACGAGCTTGGCGGGGATCAACAGCTTGCACATCCGGATGAAGTTCGCGCTGGATTCGACGGCGTTATGCAGTGCGACCTCATACAGCGCCAAGCTGTCTTGATCCCTATAAAGGGCGTGTAGCTTGGCGTCAAGTGCTTGTATCTCCTTGTAAAGGGACTCCATACTCCGTCGCGCTCTACTTGAACCACTAATCCCTAAGAAAATATTGTTGATGTGACTGACACTGCCGGTGGACAAGCCGTCGCTGCTGTTCCAGGCGAAGATCTGGCTCAAGACGCGCTCATAGCAGCGCTGGAGGTCGCCTTGAACCGCAGATATTGACGCCTCGATCTTGTTGTATTTCTTGCGGTGCAGCGGAGCTAGCGCAGTGGTGAGTGCGCTCACGAAGTGCGCTTGCATCGCGTGGTCTTCGACGTAGTTCTTGTTCTGCTGAGTGAGGAAAGGTTTCGAGTCAAAGAAAGGAGAAGGAGAGCTCGAGCCCCAATGGGTAACGGAAACGTTCCGCAAGCAGCTCGCAGGGAGTGGCTGGACCAACTCCGCACCCGCCCGCAAGCTGGGCAGGATTTGAGACACTAAGGTGACTTTGATGGTGAGTACGTCGGCGGCCTCATCAGCAGGACGAGAGCCCGAGCCCGGCATCTCCCTGGAGATGGAGGTGTGGACAGTATCACCCGAGAGGAAGGTCACTAGCTCATCGCTAATCCCTACTTCTAACTCGGAAATCACTATGAATATCGCCGGTCGATAGGCCAGAGTAGCTGCGAGGGCGTGGGAAAATTCAACCAACGAATTGAGCGAGAAATCCCGCGCCAAGACGTGGTACCAGTGGAACCCGCGCGGCATGTTCTCGCGCAGCACCTCCATCGCCAGCATATCTGGGTCGTAGATATACGAGTAGTTACTAGCCAGTAAACTCAGACACAAGCCGTTTATAGTCGTTGGATCACGCGGGATCGTTGAGGGATTAGTCCATCTCCGGAACTGATTCATATCCGCATAACAGCCGAGCACAAAGGGGGAGTCGGAGACGTCGTGGTGTCCTAGCTTCCGCAAAGCCTGCCGGAAAGTGTCCATACATTCTTGCCTTACTTGCTCTGGCAGGAATCCCGCGCGAGTAGCAACCGCGGCAATGACACACGCATCCGCAGCGGCAAATCTCGTGATTTCTTTCAATTTATTCAACTCATTTTTCATGTAATCCCTAAAGAACTGCAAGTGCACGAGGCACTCCTCCCTAATCCCTTCGAGCACGTTGATGGCGTCAACTTGGGATTTGTTCTTCAATAAAGTGGCTTCTAAACTCTGTAATTGATCCGTTAACTCGTTCTTAAACCCGCGGAATTGCTCGGTGCGCGACTCCATCGCCTGGTTATACTCCAAACTGCCTCGCTCGAACTCGAGGGATTTCGCCTTCAAGGAAGTCTCCATGGCGACGTACTTGGCGTGCGATGCGTGGTACAGCTCCAACACCAACAGGTAGTTCTTGAGGGCGTGGAAAGCAGGGCAAGTCATCCCTTCGGCGTCTAAAGTAGAAACAAAAGCGATTTGCACGGTGTCGGGGAAGGTGGTGGGGGTGTTGTCGGACCACAAGTTGCTGTTCACTTGCTTGAGTAGACTCACATGGTGCGGAGTAAGCGCGTAGGGATTAATAGCCAGCAACGTTTCAATAAAATCTGGTTTCCTTATCATGCTGATGGCGATGCGACACAAGAGCTTCTCGTCCATGCGCAAGATCGCCTCTTTGGTGATGTTCTGAGGGGTGTAATTGGTGAGGATCACCACGGCTTTGATGAGAGTCAAGTAATGCGGCACTGGCTTGGCCCCGTACGCATGTACAAAGCTGTTCCAGTGCGTGCTCTCTAACTCGGTAATACTTTGCTTGTGTGCGGAGAGCACCGAGTTCAAGTGGTGGATGTAGGTGTGGAAGGCGTGCTCGGCAGAGGCGACGTCCTCTTCATGCATGCGATGCAGCTCATATTCCGGGGATTTGGCGGCACTATTTTGGAAGGAGTTGAAGGCGTCCGACGACTGCAGAATGGAGTCATTCACTCGCACTAACTCGTCGTTTAAGATGGCGATGTTTTGCTGCGACAAGCTGCGCACTTCCGGGATGTTGTGGACGACATACAGCGACTCTTGGATCACTTTCAACGCCAATTCTAGCTCTTGTTTGCGAGTACAAATTGCGGTGGTTGTCTCTGCTAGTAGCTGCTTCACCATCATAACGGCTCTCTCGTTACTCGTGAGAATGCTAGGTAAGACGACTTGCTCCTTGGCGAAGAAGGCGTCACAAGGTGCGTGGATGCTCATGATTTGAGGGAGAATCAGCCGCGCTTCATTCATGCACACCCGCAGGAGGTCATGCATGTACGAGTCCGAGTAAGAGAGATCCTTGTGTGACTGGGAGATCAACGAGCTCAGCACACCCACGTGCCTGATGCCGACGAAGTGGTTTGTTGGAGGTCGTGGCCACTTGATATGCAGCCTTAAATCCCCTGTCAACAGCGCAATATTTCTTTTGTTGCTTCCCTGATCCCCGCCGTCCACGTGGTCGATATTCACGTAGTTGCTGCTATCGTCGTCGTCGTCGTCGTCGTCGTCCTTGAGGTACGACCCCGACGACTTTATGGCTATTGAGTTCACGTCGAGCTTCTTCAAGGTGAGAACGCACTCGTCTTCGTAGTCCACCAACGTGGCCTGGCAGATCCCATTGACGCAGGCGGCGTCATCCTCGGAGTGCCAGAGAGTCGTGAACTCGTTACTCATGAGGGAGCCCAACACTTTGCACTGCATGATGTCATAGCTAGCCACCTCGGCAAACACACTGTCATGAAGTACATTGCCGTTGGAAGAGGGACTTGCTGTGTAGAAGGCCATGAAGTCCTTGTGCACAGCGCTGTCTCTCAGCGGCATAGCGCGAGGGACGTTGTTCTCTACTAGCACGACTACTCGCAGCGCAACACACCGCATGATGTGCTGACGCACGAACGGGATAGTGTTGAAGTTCACCGAAGCCAGGTTGTGTGATAGCGCGTCGTAGTTATCAGCGGCAGGAGCGTGACTCGCAGTCTCATTGTGTTGTAGCTTGAGAACAGCGTCAACCAACCCAAGCACCTCGTGGTCGTCGAACAGCACCATCGGATCGCGACACTCCAAGAATTGCACGAGAATTTTCTTTTCTTCCACACTGAACTCCTCGATATTAGCGACTACAATAGCCTGCGACTTGGGCGGCGCCGTCTCATACAGCACGAAGGAGTTGCCTTTCTTGCGGTCCTCGTTGAGGGGGTCATGCTTGAGTCCCACCGCCTCCAACACGCACTGCTTCAACAGCTTGATTAACAAGTGAGCATCTGGCACGGCTATTCCCGCAGCTAATCGGTCGCCTTTTGGGTAGTACAAACTCACTTGGAAGCCAGCAATAGCAGCGGCAAGACAGGCGATGCGTAAGCGCGAGGACCACTGGTAGCCTTGAATCAGCACCCACTTGTTGTCCACATTCGCGGTCAAGATACCGATGAGTCTGAGTGCAAATGACATCGCCGCGGGGTAGAAAAGCTGGAAGATATTGCTGCTCCAACTGTAAGACTGCAGGTCGACTAGCTTGGTCTCTTTTTTCTTGTTGAAATCAGGTTTAGGAATCTTTCCCTTGGTTTTCCCCCACACGGGAGTGGCAGCAAGCACGCCATTCAGAGAAGAGGTTAGGTACCTGATAGGCACGCACTGCCTCCTACTGTCTGCGTGCTTGAGCTTGTGTACAAAACTACCTAGTCTGAACTTGGTGCCTCCTTCATTGTTGCCCTTCAACGCGTCCGGGTTGACCCACTGCCGGCTCTCGACACTCTCGTACTCTTCTCCTAACTTCAGCGTCCACTCGGTTGTAATACTCCACCGTTTGGTGTCTAGATGAGATAGTTCCTCTCGCAACAGGTTGCAAACCCGCTTCTTCTGATATCCATCCGGTAGTGGATCAACGAAGTGACTCCTCCACTCCTTAGAGAACAGCTGGATGAGGCCACCGCCCTCGTTGAGCTTGTCTGAGCCATAAGCCAATCCCGCCGCAATCTTGCCGGCTAGGTTGATGTTGTAAGTCATCAAAGACTTCAATTTCTTCTCTATAAAAGTGAGCTTGTCGCTGTCGAAGTAAGTGATTAATCTGTCAATAATCGCGGAAGTAACACGGCATAAGTCGTAGATGTCGTTCTTGTAGGTCACAAGCATCTGCGTCTTGTCGGGATCCGTCGATAGAATCGACTGCATCGCAGCTGCAAACACAGTGGCTTCCCACTCCTCGGCATTCATGACTGGGTAGCAAAACAAGGTTACATTCTTGAGAATGCATTGAATGCCTTGCTGGAACAGCCCGTTGTTGTCGCCGCGACCAGACAGCAGCACCCCGAGGTGGCTCACGGCAAGATCCATGTTTTTCCTTTTGGAATTAATAATTTGCTTCGGATCTGTCACCGCGTCATCGTGAATCACTTGCGCTATCGCATCTGTCACTGCTACATCCGAGGCGTTGCTTAGCGAGCTCCTCTTGCAGTTGAAGGCAGGGTTGGAATCAATGATCCCCTTGATGAACTGGAGAGGGTTGTTGGTCACCTCCACGCGACCCGCAGGAGACGTGGGCTGCGGCAAGTGCATGTCGTCGACGTATATCAACCCACCACTTCCATTCACAAACTCGTAAGTATTCGGCGTGTTGGTAGCAAGTTCACTCTTGATCCAAGCCCGAAGGCCATTGGCTCCGTCCTGCACACGCAGTGATGTCGCAATATACGGCACCTTGCGCTGTTGCATCAACGAAGTTAACTCGGCTCTCGACGTGTTGCCGCGCTCGTCCATCGCATTCATATCCACAAATTCATCGAATATTTGAGGCGTCTTAATCCCGTTTCTATTGGAGGTGCAGCTCAACACGGCGTCCAAGTACGTGCTCAACACGTCGCTCTTCACCCTCAAGATTTCCTTGGAGTTCTGCGACAAAGTCTTCAAAATATGAGTCAGGAAGTGTGTCTTCCCGCACCCATTCTGCCCCAAAACGTAAGGAACTCCCCCTGAAGCGAGCAACATATTCACTGCTTGCAGCAACGAGGCAGTTGCCGAAGACGAAATGTCTAGCTTGTAGTGATTCACGCTGTCGTAGTGCTGCAGGTGCATCACCGCGGACACGGTGTCTTGGTTCTTCGAGTTCATCGAGAGCAAGCGATTACTGTTGATCGCGGCAACAAATGCCATCTTCTGCAAGTCAAGAACAGTCTCAAAGAGAGAGGTATCAGGCAGCTCAATGTGGTGGTCGATGCAGTTGGCGACATTGTCCCGCAGCACTGCATCGTATACTCTTCTTTCAGTTGATGTCAAATTGCCACCAAATCCCCACAGCGCAGCGTATGTCAGGGATAAGCGGACTCTAGCTAGCAGCTTCATGCATCCAACTTTGCCTAAGCGCGGTATATTGTCAACCAAGTCAGCTTCCTCGACAGAGTAACGGTTACATTCTTCAAAAAGCTTCTCTAAATACCTAATAAAAGTTGATATCCGAGAGACCGTCAATGCGGCTGACAGGGTCCGCTGGCTGGCGTCGTGGAAGAGGGAGTCGGACACGAACTGCGACTCAAGCAAGATGACTTTCACCTCCTCAAATATTGGTATCCAAAAGGAGTAAGTACATAGCGACTTGGCTATGCTCTTCAACCACACTTTCAACAGGTTGCTCACGACAATCTGCGGCGATGCAGCGCTGCTGCTGACACTTAGAGAAGGGAAATGGGCCAGGAAACAAGGCGAGGCTTGGCTTGTGTCACTCGTTTCAACTACCAGTTTGACTCTGGGGTTCAAGCTGTACATCTCGCCTGATGGAAGGCAAAGAGAGCGCGTGTGGCTTGCAGTTGAGTAGGCGTTGCTTAATGAAGAGAATATATTCTCGAGATGAAACGCGACAGGACCGTCAAGGACAATGATCGAATGTGACGCCTTAGAAGTGTCAGGTGCGCTGTAGACTCCAGGCTCGTACATATAGTAGTCAATGTACTTGAGCAAGCGCAGCAGGTAACCGTCGGACCAGTTGCTATTCTCGTCGTAACTGCCGATTAAGGAAGTAAAAGAGAGTGATGCGTGGTACACGGTGTGCTTGGTGCACTTGCCGGTATGGTTCCTTTTGTAGCAATATCTCATCATAAACCTGTAGATGATGCGAGTAGCACGATCCTTGCCGAGGGTCAGTAAGCCTGTGATGAAGCTGTAGTCAGACTCCAAGACATGGTCCGCCGCCTTCGACCCACTCACTGCATCCTTGAAGATATTGAACGCTGTATTGAGGATCGATGTCTTGCCAACTCCGCTCGGTCCAACCACTGCTACAACAGGCGACGTCGACATTATTAGCTCTAAAGCTACTCCACAGTTCCTTACGAAACCATTTTCAACATTGAAACCCAACTTCGTAGCTGATTGCAACACCTTCCTCTTGACTGTAGACGAGAACTCGAGGGTCAGCGCGTCCACCCGTTGCTGCTCGTTGAAGAGCCGCAGGACGCAGTCGCTGAAGGTCTTGACGACGTCGCTACCTACATCGGGGATATTCCGTCCAAATTTGTGGGTATATTCCAACAATGCGCGGATGAAGCAAGTGCGTTCGACTGTATACGACTCTGCATCACTGCTACCTGCACCGCCGAAGCTGACCAGAGATAGGTGGACTCTAGCGTCGGCGACCACCGCTTCCAACACACGCGCAGTCGCCAAGAAGCTTCGGATGGGCTGAGTGGAAGGGGGAAGCTCCGCGGTGTCACTGAGAGCCGTTAAGAAAGTATTCGTAATCTTCTCCCAGTGAACGAATCCCGCCGTTTGCAACAGATCCCCAACGCTGTCAACATCAAGTATTCTTGTCACGTTAACGACATTGAAGGAGTCGGGAATGCCGGTGTCCACCAAGTTGAAGGCGTTTCCCACCATAACTATGTTGTGAAACACCTTGTGCCTCTGATAGTGCTCGAGATGACTACGCAAATTATTCAAATTATTCTTTCTGCGATCAACGGCTAGTTGAGTCCTAGAAGAGAAGTTAAACGACACATTCTCACCGTAGCACTTGAGGTGCCGTTGGAAGTAGGCGTCGTTCTTGATGTCGAGCGCGTTCATGGCCTGGTTGAACTCGTCGTAGATTGAGCTCAAGCCTGGTGCGTGCATCGACGAGGGAATGTCGAAATTACCGATTGCATCGAGGTAGAGCAGGCGCGAGAGGAACACCTTGAGAGTGGCTGGCGAGGCGGGGAATGACAGCTTGAGGCAGAGCCTACCTAGTGCATATGCTATGTCACTCGAGGTGACGGTGGCACTGGCACTTCTGTCTCCAAATGGGAGTGGATGGTTCATTAATACCGTTACTTTTTTAAAGAGTGATGCACCTAATACCTTCTGCATTGCAACGTCCCCATGCGTGGTAGGGATTACTCGGACCGTTGAACCCTGGTACTCCAGCCCATAAATCACTCTCATCAACCCCAGTTTGACCTCAAACGGGTTGTTATTAATTCTGTTTTCTTTGCAATAGTTGAACCCAAGTTGGTAACGGTCGTTCCAGAAGGAAGTGGCGTCGTCTAGCGACGAAAACTTCATGATTTCCTGCACCAAGTCGCCAAAGGACCGCTCCAAGAGGAGCAACGAGGCGAGCTTGCACCGGACCTGCTTCAGGCACGCACCCTTGCGCCCAGATTGGTAGGAATTCAGCCTGTTTTGCAAGATTTCCACGTTGTTTTCAACTGATTTCTGCAATAATTTCAACGAATTCTTCCATTTCTTACGGAATAAATTCTTTTCATCCGCCAAAGCCGGTCTGGCCAGCACGAGGCCGCCGCTGACTTCCCCTAGGCAGCACTGCACGTCCTCGTGGAACCACACCTGGTTCAGCAGGTAAATCACCTGGTTCGGGACATTCTCAACGGATAGTAACTTGGTAATTCGCAAGGAAAATATACAGTTTAAGTTGTCGAGGATGCGCGGAGTTGGGGTTTTCACTACCAAAGCTCGCAAGGCCTGCACTCGATGGAGAGAGTTCTTGTCACTGGATGCCGTCAACAGCTCCTTGATCCCTTGCTCGAACTCGTTCATAAGCTGCGGAAGTGTAGTGAGTAAGCATATGGGGGAAATAAACCGAAAGACTTCGATGTTGTCATTACAAGAGAATCCGATGCACATCGCGCCATCGTAGTGCAATGCGCCAACAAATGGATGTAATTCATGGATGCACAAGGCGATTACAGCCTTGAAGGTGGAGGGACCGAACCTGTGTGCTCGGTACAACAGATGTAACTTGTGGTAGGCAAGTAAAGATAAGCGAGGACACTCATCGAGTAATGACCGCACAGTGACGTGCATCTCGTCTAGTATCGAGCACAAGGATGCCTCGAGGGAGGTCAGCTTGAGCCCAGACTTCTTGATAGCATCCGCAGCTCGGAACACATTGTAGCCTTTCTGCTCTACTATTGTTGTTACTAACTTGATCTGATCATTGATGCTTTGGTACGCTTTCGCAGTGTCCGCGGACCTGTCCTCCTCGAGGGGATTTGCATACTTCATGTAGTGCAGCAGCTGGAAGCACTTGTGGTTCAACGAGTCAAGCCGCATCATGTACTGCGCCGAGTCCAGATACTCATAAAATTCATTCATTTTTGCGCAGCATTTTGACGAGTAAAACTGCTTGAGCAGCAGGTCCAGCACGCCCAAGACCTTCTGGTAGCTGTGCAACTGGCCGTTGATTTCATCGAAGTTACAAAACTTCACTACTATCTCGACAGACTCACCCACGTGCCACTCCACGCCCTTGAGGTCCGCTGTCAGGTGCTTGAGAGTGCTGTCCAATGCCTCCATCGCCGCAGAAATGTAGTCTTCGGCAGCCAAATGGCAGTAGAATTGCTTCAACTCCACCAGTTTGGTGTTGACTTTCATCATGAGTAGATCCGTTATAGTAATCTCGCTGAACTTACTCCCTTGCTGCTGCGTGGCACTGGTCACAGGCACTAACTCAACCGTGTCGGCAGCAACCCGCAAGTTGTAGCCCACATGAGTCATGATATCGGTGTTCATCCTCTGCAATGCAACGGTATTCACCTTCAAGGCAGGGTTAACTAGCGAAACCAGCAACTCCAGGAAGCCCAAGCAGCGGTGGTACTCCACCTCCACGGCGTCGAACTCGATGGAGCTGTGACCGGCAGCCAGGAACAAGGCCTTCACCTCGGTATACACCGCACTGAGCTCTTGGTACTTCTTGATGCAACCCAGGATACCGACCTCGTCTTGCACTTTTAACGCCTTGATTCTAGCCGTTAAAGAGAGTATTTCCATCGTGGAATTCCACAATCCACGTGTCATTTTGAAGATTTCTACTTGGTTATTCAGCTGCTCGAACCGCTCCACCTCGTTGTTGTTGAGGATGATGGCAGTGCCAACGGTCAAGTGCGCCTCCGAGAGGAACTCTTGGACTTTCACAAAGTAATTCACTTGCTCTTTGGTTCGCTTGAGCTGCTCTCCTAACTTCTCGATCTCGTGCATTTCTGACCGCAGCTTCAACTTGACATCACTCGAGGTCTTGTCGTTACACAGCGTGCTGCAGTCACTAGTGCACGCCTTGAAGTACCGCTGGGTGTCACTAGCCGTTTGTCTAAGTAACACATTGAACTCTTCTTTCTTCTTGATCATGTGCTTGCGTAGTGCGACGATGTAAGACGAGAACACCGTCTTGGCGGTCTTGGTCACACTCATCAGCCTCTCGTGCTGGTCGTTGCATAGTTTATACTGATAAGTTGGGTCGTTCGGAGTGAACTTGTACTTCCTATTGCCTCTTATGGCATCAACGGCTTTGACGGACGTCTCCCTCACGACGCTGTAGACCTTCTCACACAAGACTCGCTCCATGTTGTAGCCTTTCAACAAGAAAGAAAAGTTCCGCAACCGTTCGAACAACTGCAGCACGTGTGTCATTGCGCTGTCATTGGATGGGTCAATAGCAACCGGCGTCATCTCTGCGGTACTTAGCTTTGCTAGCAACTTGCTTACCACGGCTTCCGCGTAGCGCTGCAAGTCAGTCAACGCAGTGCACCTGCTTATGACGATCGGTTGGACCTGCATATAGGAGCGCTGTTGCTGCAGGAAGTGTAACTCATGAAACTGCGCGGCGATACCCGTGTAGCAGATGACCAAGCCATCCCGCAGCTTCACGTCCGTTATCTGCGCCAGAAACTCCTCCACCTGCGCCACCGCACTCTGTACATTGTCCATTTCCCGGTTACAAACCTCTAAATTTGCGAATTCCACGTCAATCCCATCAACGGATTCGTAGTTCTCGAATATGTCGCGCAGCTTCTTGATGCCCACGACCCCGCCCAGCCTGTCCGCCACGAGGCCGTGGTGCAGGCGCTGCACCTTCAACAAATAGTCTTGCAACTTGCCGATTTTTATCACATTTTGTGCATCAACATGCGCTTTTTTGATGGTATTAGCGAATTTCTGGGCGCCTTCAATAACGTGGCGCCGGTAGAACCGCTTCATGCTTGGGGGCCGCGCCACAGGCACAAACGAGTGGTACTTCAACGTGGGAATGGACTCTATCGACTGTAATATCATCTCCGATAGCATGTCTATAGCGGATCCGAGCTCACTTCTACTAGGGATTACGCGGATAGTAAACTTGTTGTGGATATTTGCTGCGTCGTGGAAGTCAACAAGGTGACGGTTTTGGTCGCAAACCTTGAGATCTACACTCAGGTAACTACCTAGCTTCTGTTGTTGGCTCGATATCACGGCATGCGTGGGTGCGTCATCACTGAGGCGGTCAACGGTCGTTAGAACGGTTTCTAAATTCCAATAACCCATGGGAACCTTGACGTTGGTCGTGTTGACCGGTGTAATCCCGGATACTAACAAGCTAATCCGCTGCCAAAACCTATGAAAAATGACGCAAATCGCCGTGTCAAGTCGGTACGACGCCAGCCAAAACAGTCTCACCATTTTCTCTCTATATTCCACAACAATCCGCTGCCCGGTCCGCGCTTCCAAGAAACTTTCAGGGATTTTGCCGTTATCAAAATCATGCGCATTACTCACCACCCGAAACTGTTCCACTAAGTAGTTACCCAGTGAATCAACCTTCGCATTCAACATGCCAAGTATAGTAGCCAAGTGAGTCTGTTGCAGCGCCAGGTAGTCGATGATATTGATACTGCCCTGGGTGTGGAAGTAGATCAACTCGGTCTCATCCTCAAAGCGGAAGCACGCACTCACAATGCGTGACACCACCGAGACAAGTTCAATGTCACAAAAAAAAGTATTTTTAAGGAGTTCTTTGGAGACTAAGTGGAACTTCCTGCGCTTGATGTAGCGGCGCCAGCCGCCGAAGTACTTGGCCTCGTGGAACAGCCCGAACACCTTCAATAACCGTAATTTTGTGTGGATTTTTCTTTCATGTAAGAACCTGGTGAGTGGGATAAAGGTGCCGGTAGCAGCGTGCAGGGAGTCTTCAAGGTTATCTTCGCATAGTAAGCCTTCTAGCGACAGCTGCATTATTTGGTGGGGTTTCAACGATGGATCGCTCTGCGCGCCGCGTGTCCACACCTTTCCAGAGGAGAATCCCGGGACCTCAACGAAGGTAAGATCGTAAAAATCATATCTCTTGGTGTACTGGACGTTGCATCGAGGGGTAACATGAACAAAAGAGACTTTTGCATCGCCGCCTTGGCTTGCGCTGGTGAGGTATTCAAGCAAACTATCGACTGTTTGTGCAGCTGCAGATGCCTCGAGGGGGCTTTCATCTACGGCAACAACACCACGTTTAGGTGCCCTGATACTACGCTTTTTGGGCATTTTATCTTTTGTTGTCTCGCCTAATGCCTCATTGTTCTCATGCTGCCAAGTAACTCTTTTCGTAGAATCATGCGCATATGCACTCAATGGTGGTCTAGTAAGAGTATACTGATTAACTATATTATCAGGCAAGTATTTATTGAAGACAGTATCTTTTATATTGTCATCTCTACTACTAAGCACTTCAACACTACTTTTTTTGTTGAAGTAAAAGAAATCAGTTGAATCTAAAACATTTGAAGGTTCTACAGGCACAGAGTGAGCGCGTGGTGTACTCAGATCAGACAGTTGCACCTTAATAGATGGCTTGATATCTGCAGCTATATTGAAAATCCGAGGAGATATCTTGGTAGGTTGCGACATTTCTGGCGCGGTTGGATTGCGCGATAGCTTGATGTGCTTTTCCTTGTCTTTTGCCTTTATTTTCTCATTTTCAAAGTTGCGCTTGAAATTTACTTTACCTATTGGTACTTTATCTACTATTCCAAATTTCTCTGACATAGACATTGTTTTTTGACTTTCTTCAGCAATCAAGCTGTTAAAAACCTACTCACTGCGGCACACTCATCGGAGTACAAGGAGGATTTACTTTCCTCGATTTCAAATTTGGTAACTTTGTTTCGGAAGTTCCAACAGCAGTACCGGTATTGGGTGTGGAAAATGAGTGGAGTAAATGAGGCAATCAAGAAGCTAGAGGCACTCACTCTGTCACTATATAAGCTAATGAGTGCCACTGCAGTGTAGAGCACGTGGTTTATTAACGATGAAGAGAGGATTGACCGATGAACAAATGCGGAACTTGCACGCGGTGATTTCACTTCCTTGGTGACTCACTGTCTCTATGAACTAGTAGAATGAGTAGAGTTTTGGGTGCACTTCGTGTGGGCACTTGCAGTCTTCTGGGCTCATTTCTGGGGGTGGCGCTGTACTACCGTCCAGTCCCCAGCACATCTATCGATGGCCCAAAGCGTGATGGTTACTTCTTATCAAAAAAGAATTTAAGTGATTATTCGGATGAAAAACCAGGATTACTATACAGTTTAGCTCAAACTGTTGCTACGTTTC
>JACCDO012113796.1_pt1 | contig 53637 bp, 45 predicted proteins | sample 7446101 | NCBI WGS metagenome assembly JACCDO01 (sample SAMN15323440, study PRJNA562643) | freshwater metagenome | isolation source: river surface water | place: USA:Blue River Watershed | collected 2017-08-16 | reverse complement strand
AAGTATTTACCCTCATCACGGTTGTTTTAAGTTTATGTAATGGAGTTCGCATGGCGACCGGAATTGTTAAGTGGTTCAATGATGCAAAAGGTTTTGGTTTTATCAAACCTGATGATGGTGAAGAAGAATTGTTTGCGCATTTCAGCGCAATCACAATGCCTGGGTTTAAAACCCTCAAGGAAAACCAAAAGGTAACATTTGATGTTACTCAAGGTCCTAAAGGCAAACAAGCTACCAATATCCAAGCGGCTTAATCGTCCTTAGATCATTATGGAAAACCCAGGATTCATTCCTGGGTTTTTTTTCGCCTATAGTTTTCCCCTCACTTAAAATCATGCCATGCAATTACGTCAAAACTTAAAGTATCTGCTTTTATTCATTACCTTTTTCATTGGCTCGTTTAGCGCCCATGCGCAAATGAACACCGGCTTACCCACCATAGAGCTAAAGACGGGAATTTACCGCATCCAAGCAGAGTTAGCGGATACGCCCAAAGCCAGAGAAATTGGCCTTATGAACCGCACTAGCATGCCAACCAATTCTGGAATGCTTTTTGTCTTTGAGCAAAAAGCGGGTCATTGTTTTTGGATGAACAATACCAAGATCCCACTCTCCATCGCATTTATCGCAGATGATGGCAAGATTGTGAATATTGAGGAAATGCAAGCAGAAACGACCAACAACCACTGCCCTAAAGCAGCAATACGTTACGCCCTAGAAATGAACAAGCAATGGTTCTTGGACAGAGCAATTACACCAGGCACATCAATCCAAGGCTTACCCAAAAAATAAAACCACCCGAGGGTGGTTTTCATTGAAGACGGTGCTGATTTACTCAAAGTGACAGACGTAATGCACTGGCTGCTCGGCACGGATCACAAAATATCCACCCTTTTCCACTTCCCAGCTCTGACCGGTCTTGAACTCTTTCTCAGGGGCGCCATTGATGCTGACAAAGGCTGTTCCGTCCACAACTTCCATTACTTCTTTAGTGCTTAAATCAAAGCGCAATGTGCTTGGCAGCACTACACCCACAGACTTACGGACCCCATTTGGCAGCGTGACGGTATGGGAAACACATTTACCGTCAAAAAATACATTAGCCTTTTTGCCGACTGAAACTTGATCAAATTGCATCTGATTTCTCTCTATTCTATTTCTATATATGTGGGTTATTTCTTTGCGCGTTTGCGCTTAGCTGTCTCAGCGATACGCATCCGCAATGCATTGAGCTTGATAAAGCCTCCAGCATCTGCTTGGTTGTAAGCGCCGCCATCATCATCAAATGTAGCGATATTTTGATCAAACAACGTATTCGCTGAATCACGTGAAATGACGGAGACTGAACCCTTGTAGAGTTTTAAGCGCACAACACCATTCACCATTTGTTGAGTGTGATCAATCAGTGTCTGCAGCGCAATGCGCTCTGGTGACCACCATAAGCCGTTATAAATTAGACTGGCATAACGAGGCATTAAGTCATCTTTTAAGTGCGCTACTTCGCGATCAAGAGTAATACTCTCGATTCCACGATGTGCCTTCAAAAGAATGGTGCCACCAGGCGTTTCATAGCAACCACGGCTCTTCATGCCAACAAATCGGTTCTCCACCAGATCAAGACGACCAATACCATGTTTGCCACCAATACGATTCAGCTCTGCTAGTAATTCATGAGGCTTATAGGCTTTGCCATTAATGGCTACAGGGTCGCCCGATTTAAATTCGATCTCAATGATCTCGGGAGCGTCTGGCGCCTTCTCAGGCGAAACAGTCCAACGCCACATAGATTCTTCTGCCTCGGCATTAGGATCCTCAAGATGACGGCCTTCATAACTGATGTGCAACAAATTGGCATCCATAGAATATGGAGAGCCCCCTTGCTTATGTTTCATCTCTACGGGAATGCCGTGCTTTTCGGCGTAGGCCATTAATTTCTCACGGGACAATAAATCCCATTCGCGCCAAGGAGCAATCACTTTAATGCCAGGCTCCAGAGCGTAGTAACCCAACTCAAAACGGACTTGGTCATTTCCTTTGCCAGTAGCGCCATGAGAAACCGAGTCTGCGCCAGTTAAACGAGCGATTTCGATTTGGCGTTTTGCAATTAAAGGACGTGCAATAGAGGTACCTAAAAGATATTCACCCTCATAGATGGTGTTAGCACGAAACATGGGAAACACAAAGTCACGGACAAACTCTTCACGCAAATCATCAATAAAAATATTTTCTGGCTTGATGCCAAACTGCAAGGCCTTTGCACGGGCAGGCTCTAGCTCCTCACCCTGACCTAGGTCAGCTGTAAAAGTGACGATCTCACAACCATAAGTATCTTGAAGCCATTTCAAAATGACGCTGGTGTCTAATCCACCGGAATACGCCAAGACTGCTTTTTTAATATCAGACATGTTTTCTTATTCAATCAAAAAATAAACTACAACAAATTACTTAGTATTTTATTGCTTCCGTTTTCACTTAATCCAAACGACCGCACAGCAAATATTCCATGAGCGCCTTTTGCACATGCAAACGATTTTCTGCCTCTTCCCAAACAATACTCTGGGGACCGTCTATAACCCCGGCAGACACTTCTTCGCCGCGATGTGCTGGTAAACAATGCATAAATAGTGCATCTGGCTTTGCAACAGCCATTAAGTCCTCATCCACCATCCAGTCTTTGAAGGCATTCATGCGCGAGGTATTTTCATCCTCGTAACCCATACTCGTCCAAACATCGGTAGTCACTAGGTCGGCATCTTTGCAAGCATCCTTGGGATCTGAACAAATTGTTAAATACTGGGCAGCATTCTTTCCTAAACGTGCTGGGTCTAATTGATATCCTGGGGGTGCCGAGAACCGCAACTGAAAACCTAAGCATTGAGCAGCCTGAATCCAGGTATATGCCATATTGTTAGCGTCACCTACCCATGCAACTGTTTTTCCTTGAATGGGGCCCCGCGCCTCTACAAAAGTGAAGATATCGGCCAACACTTGGCATGGGTGGTACTCATTAGTCAAACCATTAATCACTGGAACACGCGAGTTAGCAGCAAAACGCTCCACAATCTCCTGACCAAACGTGCGAATCATGATGATGTCAGTCATTCGTGAGATGACCTGTGCAGCATCCTCAACAGGCTCTCCTCTGCCCAACTGTGTATCGCGTGTATTGAGATAAACAGCATGACCACCCAGTTGATGAATTCCCGCTTCAAATGAAAGACGGGTGCGGGTAGAGTGCTTTTCAAAAATCATCGCCAAAGTGCGGTCGTGCAATGGATGCCAAGTCTCGTAACTCTTAAACTTTGCTTTTAACCATGCTGATCTTTTAAGCAAATAGTCATACTCATCTCGAGTGAGATCGGCAAACTCGAGATAGTGCTTTACCTGACCGGGCACTTGTGGCTTTGCCAGAGATGTCATAGTTGAGCTTTCTACTAAAGTTTTGGCTTGCATTTTTTTCTTAAAACCTTTGACTGCACGAAAATAGAACACACAGTCATCTTACGGCCACCTCAGGCTGTTAAGCTAGAGGGCTTAGTCATACCGATCTTACGAACTTCAACGTCAATTTGAACCACAAAAAGCTTTTCATTCAAGGCATTACCACTTCTGGCAAACCATTTCGGCCCAGTGATTGGGCGGAGCGTCTTTGCGGGGTGATGGCAACTTTTCGCCCCCCAGGAGATGCTGGAGACCCTCGCTTCACTTATTCGCCCTATGTCAGACCAGTGCTTATTGCAAAAGTGAAATGCGTTGTTATTGATACCAGACTAGGTGACCTCGATCCAAGAGCGCTCGACTTTGTCATGAACTTTGCCAAAGACAACAGCCTACCGATTGAAGAAGCCTGTGAGTTTGAACCCAAACCCCAAACCTAGCCCTAAAAACAAAAACCCGCTCTGATAAGGAGCGGGCTTAGGTCGAAATATGCTTCGACCAGCCTAAAACAGAAATCTAATTAAGCAGCCATCGCCTTGATAGCGGCAGACAAACGCGACTTTTGACGAGCTGCAGTATTTTTGTGGGCGATTTTTTTATCAGCAATTTTGTCGATTGTTGATTGAGTTGCTGCAAATACTTTTGCTGCAGCTGCTTTATCACCAGATTCGATTGCTTTACGGACTGCCTTAATGGAAGTACGTAGCTTTGAACGTAAGCTGGAGTTATGCTCATTCTGTTTTACTGCCTGGCGTGCGCGCTTACGCGCTTGTGCTGTATTGGCCATCTTTAAACCTTGCCTCTATAAATTGCAAAATGCGATTAGTTAAAAATCTTGCGGACCTGCTTAAAAATCAGAAGCAAGCTCGCCAAAACCCTAGATTTTACCTTAAAGGGGCAAAAAAGCCCAGTCAAACCATAAATCGGTGAAAATCGGCTCATGAACCTGCTATCTGCCGCCGCAAAGGTTAGCTCCTTGACCATGCTGTCCCGCATTACAGGACTACTAAGGGAGACCTTAATAGCCCGTAGTTTTGGGGCTTCTGAGTGGACAGACGCCTTTAATGTGGCTTTTAGGCTACCCAATCTACTGCGCCGCCTCTTTGCTGAAGGAGCCTTTTCCCAGGCTTTTGTCCCGATTTTGGGCGAAATATCTACAAATGAGGACCAAAAACAGGCTAAAACCCTCATTAATGCAGTCGCCACGCTCTTATTTTGGGCTTTGTTGGCCACTGTACTGCTGGGGGTAGTGGGTGCCCCCCTGTTGATTTTGGCCATTGCTACAGGCTTTAGCGGAGGTCCCGCCTATGACGCTAGCGTGATCATGACCAGAATCATGTTTCCATACATTGGGCTCATTTCTTTAGTTTCTCTTTCAGCAGGAATTCTCAACACTTATCACCGCTTTGCAATCCCTGCCTTCACTCCAGTTCTCCTCAATCTTGCCCTGATCGGTAGCGCCATCTTTTTAGCCCCGCACTTAGAGCAACCGATTTATGCGCTTAGCATCGGCGTTCTTGTGGGCGGTGTTTTACAGCTTGCGATTCAGATTCCCTCACTGGCTCGACTTGGCTTACTGCCACGCATTGGATTGCTGCCAAAAGCCATCAAAGCAGCTATGCGCAACCCAGATGCAAGACGCGTATTAAAACTCATGGGGCCCGCAGTTTTTGCAGTGTCTGTTGCACAAATTTCATTGATCATTAATACGAATATCGCTTCAAGACTTCAGGCGGGTAGCGTCTCATGGTTGTCTTACGCAGATCGCTTAATGGAGTTTCCAACTGCCTTGCTAGGCGTAGCATTAGGCACGGTTTTACTTCCCAGCCTGAGTAAAGCAAATGCCAAAAATGATTTAGTACATGCAGGCGAATTATTAGTGTGGGGATTGCAGCTTACTTTCTTGCTGGCGGCGCCCTCAGCGATCGCACTCTTTATATTTGGTGAGCCGATCGCTGCCGTGTTGTATCACTACGGAAAATTCAATGCACTGGATGTCCTTATGACGCAACGCGCTTTGGCAGCCTATGGTGTTGGTTTAATCGGTTTAATTTTGGTCAAAATTTTAGCGCCAGGCTTTTATTCGCGCCAAGATATCCGCACCCCTGTCAAAATTGGTCTACTCGTTCTCGTGGCGACCCAGCTTGCCAACCTAGTGTTTGTTCCCTGGCTTGGGCATGCAGGCCTAGCTCTTTCGGTTGGCGCGGGAGCCTGTCTCAATGCAACGTTACTCTGGAGAGGTCTGCACAAACGCGGGGCACTACCAAATGCTGCTTGGTTTAAATATTTGGGTCAACTTTTATTAGCCTTGATTCCATTTTCAGCCACTCTTTTATATGCAGCCAATGCTCACGATTGGATTGCCCTCCAGGCAGAACCATGGATGCGGATTGCCTTATTAGCGATGTGGCTAATTGTTGCAGCCTTGGTTTACTTTGGTGCCCTAGCTTTAGTCGGAATTCGCTGGCAAAAATTCCTGCGTCATGCAAAATAGGACGTATGCCAACACAACAACTCGACTATTTCACTTCTCTCGTTACAGAAGATGAGCACTTCCCTTTAACGGAAGCAGCAATTGCGGTAGCGCAACATGCTTACCCAGACCTAGATGTGCAAGGTGTTCTGGATCATCTTGATGAATTAGGCAACAAATTAAAAGCACGCATTACTCCAGATACATCTGCAATTCAGCGCTTACAAATCCTAAAGCACTTTTTTTATGCTGAGCTAGGCTTTGGACCCAATCCAAATGATTTTTATGCTCCTGAAAACTCGTATTTACATCACGTCCTAGAAAATCGTCGCGGCATACCTATTTCACTCGCCATCTTAATGATGGAATTAGGTCAGCAAATTGGTTTAAAAATTCGCGGCGTCTCTTTCCCCAATCACTTCATGATGCGCATTTCATTGCAACAAGGTGAAGTGATCATGGACCCTCTCACCGGTGAGTCCTTGTCAAAACTAGAACTACAAGAAATGCTAGATCCCTATCTAGATGCCAAGGGCTACCGTGGCGAACTCAGCCTTCCACTCAATGTATTCCTACGGGCATCAAGCCCAAGAGAAATTCTTTCGCGCTTTTTGCGAAATCTCAAAATGATTTATTCCGAGCATGAGCGTTGGGAACGCCTGCTGGGAATTCAAGAACGCTTGGTGATTTTGTTGCCCGATTCAATTGAAGAGATTCGGGATCGTGGCCTCATCTTTGCACAGCTTGAATATTTGCGTCCAGCCTTAGCAGACATGCATCGCTACTTAAATGAAGCACCTGAGGCCGAGGATGCAAGTGATATTCGGGAACACATTGCCACCCTAGAAAGTCAAACCAAACTGCATTGAAAAGTATGGTTTAACTTTTCTTGCGCTGAAATATTTTGTAAAGAGCGGCAAAAAGAACGGGTACCGCTGCAGCACCCACACCAATCAACACAATCACATTGAGGTTTTGGCGGATCACTGGAATATTGCCAAAGAAATACCCAGCTACCACCAATCCAACGACCCATAACACTGCACCAGTAATATTAAATAACTGGAAACGTGAAAAGTTCATTTCAGATACGCCAGCAACAAAAGGCGCAAAGGTTCGAATAATCGGCAGAAAACGTGCCACGATAATCGTCTTGCCACCATGCTTCTCATAAAATGCGTGGGTTTTCAAAAGAGCGCCTTGGTCTATCCAGCGCGACTGACTACTAAATACTCTTTTGCCAATCCAGCGGCCAATGAAGTAATTCACAGTATTACCAGAAATGGCGGCGATTAATAAACCGATACATAAAGTCCAGATATTAAAGTGCTCAGTTGCACAATATGCGCCTGCAATAAATAAGAGCGAATCGCCTGGTAAAAAAGGAGCAACGACTAAACCTGTTTCTGCAAAAACAATCGCAAAAAGCAGACCATATGCCCATGGACCATATTGCGAGATCACGACATCCAAATGACGATCAACGTGAAGTAATAAATCGCTTAATTGCAAAAGGGTATCAATCAACTTGGGCTCCAAAAATAGGTTTGATGCAGATATTAACAGGCTCTTATAATGAACTATGCAAACTGAACCCTACATTCAGCCGATGCAATCACCAGTCGCAAAACCCATCCTATGCATAGTCGGACCTACTGGTGCAGGCAAAACCCATCTAGCGATGTCTTTGGCAGCGTATGCCAAATCTATTAACCGCACACTTGAGCTCATTAGCATGGATTCCGCCTTGGTCTATCGCGGTCTTGATATCGGCAGCGCTAAACCCAGCAAAGCAGAACAAGCTGCTGTCATTCATCATTTGATTGATATTCTTGACCCTACAGAAGTGTATTCGGCCGCCCGATTTGCCAAAGATGCAAAACGACTTTGCGAAGAAATTCGTCATAGAGGTAATATTCCCTTGGTGGTTGGTGGCACCATGCTTTATTGGAGAGCATGGGCGCATGGACTTTCCGCGCTGCCCACGGCTAACCCCGAGATTCGTTTGCGTTTAGAAGAAGAGGCGAAGGTGGTGGGATGGCCCGCTATGCACGCCAAGTTAGCCCAAGTAGATCCAGAAACTGCCCAACGCCTCAAGCCCAATGACTCTCAAAGAATTCAACGTGCTTTAGAGGTCTTTGCCATTACCGGCAAACCCATGTCCACGCTGCTTGCAGACTCTCCTAGCGAGGATGGTAGAGAAGGATCTTCCATTCCCTCGTGGATTAATTTGGTGTCGCTTGAGCCAACAGATCGTAAGCATTTACATCAAAACCTAGAAAAACGATTTGATGAAATGTTGCTTGCTGGATTTTTAGATGAAGTGAAAGAGCTACGCAAAAATTCTGCACTGCATGCAGATCTTCCCGCCATTCGCTCTGTAGGCTACCGCCAAGCTTGGGAATATCTCAATGGAGAAATTGATGCGGAAGAAATGCGCTATAAGGCATTAGCTGCAACTCGGCAACTCGGAAAACGCCAACTCACATGGCTAAGAGCCATTGCAGGAAGAAATGTCTTTGACCCTTTTAATCCTGTCGAGTTAAAGGCTGCTTTAGATCACTGCAAACTCAGTTTGAGTTAAACCACAATCGTTTGTGGGGCACCTTGAGGGCGTTCAACAACTTCACCAACCGTCCAAGCCTTTAAACCTTGAGCAGTCAATGATTTGATTGCAGTGTCTGCCTGGCTTGGATCAACAATGACGACCATACCAATACCGCAATTAAATACACGCACCATTTCTGCATCCGCAACACCACCCTTCATCTGCAACCAACGGAATAATTCGGGCATCTGCCAGCTATCGCGATGAAGAACAGCTTGTGTATTTTCTGGTAGAACACGTGGCACGTTATCCACCAAGCCGCCGCCGGTAATGTGAGCCATTCCCTTGACATTGATTTCCGAGATCAGCTTGAGAAGTGGCTTGACATAAATTTCGGTTGGCGCCATGACAACATCACCCAATGGTTTGCCACCTAAATCATCGCTTGGTTTTGCGCCAGCACGCTCAATAATTTTTCTCACCAATGAATACCCATTGGAATGTGCACCGCTTGAACCAATTGCCAAAACAACATCGCCTGGAACAATCGAGTTACCGGTAATGATTTTGGATTTCTCTACTGCCCCTACTGCAAATCCAGCCAAGTCATACTCTCCTGGCGGATACATTCCTGGCATTTCTGCAGTCTCACCACCAATCAAAGCGCAACCCGATAATTCACAACCTTTGGCAATTCCACCGACCACCGTTGCTGCTGTATCAACGGTCAACTTGCCACAGGCAAAGTAGTCTAAGAAAAACAGGGGCTCGGCACCTTGCACCAAGATATCGTTCACACTCATGGCGACCAGATCCTGACCAATCGTGTCATGACGATTCCACTCGAAAGCTAAACGTAGCTTTGTGCCAACACCATCAGTACCGGAGACTAAAACGGGCTCTTTATAGCGTTTTGGCACTTCAAAAAGGGCGCCAAATCCGCCGATCCCAGCCAAAACACCCTCTCGCATCGTCTTTTTAGCCAAAGGCTTAATGCGGTCAACCAAGTCATCCCCAGCATCGATATCGACGCCAGCGTCACGGTAAGAAAGGCCTTTTGAGGAGGAATTGGTAGATGAAGTCATATCTTGGCTGCAATATTAGTGAAAAATGCTACGGGGTCAGTAGAATCATTGAATTCTAGAGGATTACTCGTAATGGCTGAAATTTTTACCCCTTTTTTGATCGCATTCATCCTGGCGTACGCTTTGCGCCCAGTTTGCCTGTGGCTTGAAAAGCACCGCCTGCCACGTGGAATTGCTGCCGGCCTAGCGGTACTTTTTGGCCTAGCGCTTATTTTTGGCATTTTGAGCCTATTTATTGGTCTCCTCAAATACGAAATTCCTCTTATTAAGGCGCAAATACCCAATTGGGTTGCTAACACCCAAACTTGGCTTGGCCCAAGACTCAGCGAGCTTCATGTCCCATTTGATTGGAGCACCCTCAAGCTAGATGCGATTCAAAAAATCACCGAGCATATCAACGAACATGCCGATACGCTCATGAGCACTGTTCTTGATACTGTACTGGTCTCAGGTAGCTCAGTTGTTGCTGGATTTGTAAATGCTGTCCTCATTATCTTTGTGCTGTTCTATTTACTAATTGACTGGACACATTTCTTTAATCTTCTTGAAACTGCCATTCCATTGCGCGCTCGTAAAACCATTCATCACCTCGCAATGCATACCGATGGCTTGCTGTCGCAATATTTGCGTGGCATGTTGATTGTTATTTCCATCATGGCCGTTTACTACAGTGTAGGCCTCACGATTATTGGCGTTAAAGGCGCTGTAGCCTTAGGCGTTTTCACAGCACTCATGATTGTGATTCCTTACATCGGAATCGCCCTAGGATTAAGTCTTGCAGTTATCTCTGCACTCTTACAGTTTGGCCCAAGCGCGCAACTAGTGGGGGTATTTGTTGTATATGGCATTGGTCAATTCCTAGAAGGCTTCTTCCTCACGCCACGCCTGGTTGGTGAGCGTATCGGCTTACATCCCGTAGCCGTTCTTTTTGCCTTATTACTCTTTGGCAAACTCTTTGGATTTTTTGGCGTCCTATTGGCATTACCTATAAGCGCCGTGAGTTTAGTGCTAGTGAAATATTTCTGGTCCGTATATACACAAAGCGCTTGGTATCAAAAATAATTTTGCATTAATGAATACCTCTTCACTACCAAGACAATTTGCTTTAGATATTAGTCACACCCCCAAAGCAAATCTTGAAAATTATTTGCCAGGCAACGACCTTGCATTGATTTCAACGCTGCAGTCACTATGTCGCTCTTGGACCAAACAAGTCAATGAATTAAGCAACAATCCACTCAATCATCGTTGGATATATTGGTGGGGGCCTGAGGGTTCTGGTCGAACACATTTACTACAGGCGATGGCCAATGCAGCCGAGAATCTTGGCCTAGCATCTTATTCACTCACACCAAATGATCCTATTACTTGGGTACGCCTTGAAGAAAAATTGCCATCCCTTGTCTCTGCAACAATACCCTCTGTCATCACAGTAGATGATGTTGATCTTTTGGATGAGCGCCTAGTTGGAGCTCTTTTTCGCATCCTCAATGAAGTGAATGCGAGCAAAAACATCCATATTTTTATGGCTGGTAATGCTGCTCCTGCCAATCTCACCTTGCGTGAAGACCTCAGAACCAGGCTTGGTTGGGGGTTAATCTTTCAAACACAGTTGCTTGATGATGATGAGAAAATAGAAGCCTTAGAGCAGGCAGCAAAAGCTCGGGGTTTAAATCTCTCGCCCGATGTCTTGCCCTGGCTACTCAATCGGTTTTACCGGGATATGCCCAATCTAATGGCCTTAATAGATGCTTTGGATGCGTATTCTTTAGAAACAAAACGTGCTGTCACACTCCCTCTAGTGCGGGAACTGTTACAGCCTAAATAATTGATTGCGTATTTCACTTGTGACCCAGTTAGCCCTTTTCGACCTAGACCATACTTTATTACCCTGCGATAGCGATTATGAGTGGGGCCAATTTCTAGCCCGCATCGGCGTAGTTGATAGCCAATACTATGCGCGCCAAAACGAACGGTTTTATCAAGACTACAAAGAGGGCAAACTCGATATTCATGAATTCTTGCGTTTTGCCCTCAAACCCCTCTCCGAACATTCTCGCGCCCAACTAAAAGAATGGCATGATCAATTTATGGCGGAGGTCATTACAGGTCAACTACGTCAAAAGGCTGTAGATCTCGTCAAGATGCATCAAGATGCGGGCGATCTCTGTTGTGTAGTCACCGCAACAAATAGCTTTGTGACTCGTCCTATCGTGGAAAGTTTTGGCATCGAACACTTAATTGCTACCGAGCCTGCAACCCATGGTGAAGGGTCTAACGCCATTTTTACTGGCGAAGTAAAGGGTATCCCCAACTTTCGTGAAGGCAAGATACAAAATGTACATACTTGGTTGGATGAACAAAATCTTGCCTTATCTCAGTTACCACGCAGTTATTTCTATTCAGACTCAATGAATGACCTCCCCCTCCTTGAGCAGGTCAGTCATCCTGTCGCAACCAATCCAGATGATCGACTGCGCAATGAAGCAAAAAAACGTAACTGGCCCATTCTTGAGCTGTTTGCATGATTACTAAATTCATTAAACGGATTTTGCGACGTGACCCCATGGTCAAACATTCGCATGCAAATCATGGGGGTGCGCCCAAGCGTATTCCAAAGAAGTCGCACCGAATTGATCCTCACTTACTGTCCAAAAACGCAGTCAAAGTAACGCAGACTCTTCAACAAGCAGGCTTTGAGGCATTTATCGTGGGTGGCGCAGTTCGCGACTTAGCCCTAGGAATTGCCCCAAAAGATTTTGATGTAGCAACAAATGCTACGCCTGATCAAGTGCAAAGATTATTCAGAAAAGCGCGCCTTATTGGTCGTCGTTTTCAAATTGTGCATGTCACATTCTTTGGAAAAGGTCATCCAGAAATCATTGAGGTTTCAACCTTCCGAGCTTTATTGGAAAACGCCGGTGACCATGTTGCTGAAAGCGGTCGCATCTTGCGAGATAACGTTTGGGGGTCGCAAGGAGAAGATGCAGCGCGACGCGACTTTACTGTCAATGCCATGTATTACGACCCCGCTACCGAGACAGTTTTGGACTATCACGGTGGTATGGCAGACATGCAAAAGAAAACTTTACGCATGATTGGTGACCCCGCTAAACGCTACCGCGAAGATCCTGTGCGTATGCTCAGAGCCATTCGTTTTTCTGCAAAAACGGGTTTTGCCCTAGATGCCGATACACGCGCGCCGATCGCCAAACTCGGCAAATTGCTGCAAGATGTTCCACCGGCTAGATTGTTTGATGAAATTCTCAAACTCTTAATGTCAGGCTATTCTTGGAATGCAATTCAAGGATTAAGAGATGCGGGATTACATCATGGACTCTTACCTCTACTCGATTACATTCTCGAAGATAAAGAAGAATCTAAAGAGGCGACTGAATTTGTAAAGCTTGCTTTAGCCAACACTGATCAACGCATTCAATCTGGCAAGAGTGTCTCGGCTGGATTTTTATTTGCCACCCTACTTTGGCCAGACCTTCTGCAAAATTGGAAGGCTAACCTTGCCAAGGGAATGGCTAATATTCCAGCGCTTCAAGAAGCAATGGACGAAACCATTTCAAACCAAAGTAGTGGCATCACCATACAACGTCGCTTTGAGAGTGATATGCGGGAAATCTGGTCTATGCAGCCCCGTTTCGAAAGGCGCGTAGGGCGTTACCCTTATCGCTTAATCGAAATGCCCCGTTTTAGGGCGGGTTATGACTTCATGTTGCTCAGATGTGCAACCGGCGAACAAAATCCAGCCCTTGGAGAGTGGTGGACTAGCTTTATTGCTGCTGACGCCCAGGGCCAAGAGGCATTGATGGCAAGCGCCAAAACCGAAGCTGGCAATGCCGCTCACTCGACCACTAAACGACGTCGTCGCAGAAAACCAAAATCCACAACCCCAGTGGAAACTTCTTCAAGCTAAGCAAACTTAGAAAAATTTCGGTAAAGTGATTCCATCTTAGATTTGGAATCGTATGGCGCGCGCTTTTATCGGATTTGGCGGAAACATTGGTGACACTCGTCAGCTCATCACTGACGCCATTGTTTGCCTAGCCCAACGCTCTCAATTAGAAATACTGGCAAAAAGTTGTTTCTATCAAAGTGCACCTGTAGAAGCGCTTGGTGGCGACTACATTAATGCTGTGATTGAAATTGAAACACAGCTCTCCCCATATGGTCTTTTGCATGTATGCCAAGCGATCGAGCAAGAATTTGGTAGAGAACGTCCCTACGCTAATGCTCCGCGAACACTGGATTTAGATATTTTGTTTTATGAAGGCGTTACTCAAAATGAGACGGAATTAATGTTGCCTCACCCCAAAATTGTTGAACGCTCTTTTGTTCTACTACCATTGTTAGAAATCGCCCCAAACTTCTTCTTACCTAATTTTGGTGAATTAAAGGCATACCTACCGAAGGTAGCCCATCAAAGGATCGAAAAACTCCCCTGCCGCAACTGTAATTGTGGCGAAAACGACGTTTATAGCCAAACACGGCATTAATTCATTAAACTCTCGCCATGGGTTACTTACAGGGCGACAAGCCAATCACAATTACGAAGCTTTTGGCGATGCACGCCGAGCAAGAGAAAATTACGATGCTCACGGCATACGATTCGACAATGTCCGCATTGCTCAATCGTTGTGGGGTTGAGGTTATCTTGATTGGAGACTCTCTTGGCAACGTCATCCAGGGTCACACCAGCACAACACCGGTTACGGTAGAGCAAGTGGCTTATCACACCGAATGTGTGGCTCGCGCAAATACCCACGCCTTTGTGATCGCTGATTTACCCTTTGCTAGCTACGGAGATCCTGTTCAAGCATTAGATTCGGCCGCCACTCTCATGCGCGCAGGCGCAGACATGGTCAAACTAGAAGGTGGAGATTGGCAAGTAGACATCATTCGCTATTTGGTTGAGCGCAGCGTACCTGTGTGTGCACACCTTGGACTACTGCCCCAATCTGTACATGTTCTGGGTGGCTACAAAGTACAAGGGAAATCAAAAGATGCTGCCTCACACATGCTAGAGCAAGCGCTCGCATGCCAAGAAGCCGGCGCACAAATGGTTGTGTTGGAAGCAATTCCATCATCACTTGGCGAAAAGATTACTGCTGAGTTACATATTCCGACCATTGGCATTGGGGCTGGCCCAGATTGCTCTGGACAAGTCTTGGTATTACCAGATATGTTGGGCATTAGCCCAGGCAGACCTCCTAAGTTCGTTAAGAACTTTATGGAAGGTCATCAATCGATAGAATCTGCCGTGAAAGCCTATGTACGCGAAGTGAAGTCAGGCAAATTTCCCGGACCTGAACATGGCTTCGCAGGCTAATCCAAATTAAGACTTAGCTAAAGAAGTTTTTAACACCCTCAAACCAACCCTTTTGTTGCGGGCTGTGTTTGTCGCCACCAGACTTCAAGCTTTCATCAAACTGACGTAGTAATTTTTTCTGGTCATCAGTGAGCTTCACTGGTGTCTCCACCAAAATGTGTACGAATAAATCGCCCACTAGAGTAGAGCGTAAGCCTTTGATGCCTTTGTGACGCAAGCGGAACGTTTTACCCGTTTGAGTCCCTTCTGGAATTTCAAATTCGACGCGACCAGACAATGTGGGAACTTCAATCTCCCCACCAATCGCTGCTGTTGCAAACGAGACTGGCAATTGAACATGCAAATCACTGCCGTCCCGCTCAAACACTTTATGCGGCTTCACGCGCACTTCTACGTATAAATCCCCCGCTGGACCACCATTGATACCAGGCTCGCCATTACCCACTGAACGCACACGCATGCCATCATCAATGCCTGCTGGAATTTTGATCTCGAGTGTTTTTTGTTCTTTGTGTTTACCTGTGCCATGACAAGTTTTGCATGGCTTAGGAATGTACTCGCCAGTACCACGGCACTTTGGACAAGTTTGCTGCATCGAAAAGAAACCTTGCTGAACACGCACTTGGCCATGTCCATCACAAGTTGAACACTTTTCCGCCTTTGTGCCAGGCTCTGCACCAGTGCCATGACAAGGCTTGCAATTGCTCCAGCTTGGTACTCGAATTTGAGTGGTGTAGCCTTCGGCTGCCTGCTCAAGCGTGATGTCCATGTTGTAGCGTAGGTCAGCACCTTTATAAACTTGGGGACCAGAATGGCGCCCACCACCTTGCCCAAAAATATCACCAAAGATATCCCCGAAAGCATCTGCAAAACCGCCGCCGCCAAAACCCCCAAAGCCGCCGCCACCCATGGATGGATCAACACCAGCATGACCATACTGGTCATAGGCCGCGCGTTTATTGGGATCGCTCAGTGTTTCGTAAGCTTCTTTTGCTTCCTTAAATTGAGTCTCGGCCGTTTTACTATCGGGATTGCGATCAGGGTGATACTTCATCGCGAGTTTGCGATAAGCTTTTTTTAGCTCCTCGTCACTAGCGCCTTTTGCTACACCTAACACTTCATAAAAATCGCGTTTACTTTTAGGCACGGCCTATTCCTCTCAACATCCTGAATGGCACAAGTCGGCACGAAGCCGACTTGTTATTGCAGTACTACAAAATTACGTTTATCTCACTAGATTGACTTGATTATTTCTTGTCATCTACCTCTTTAAAGTCAGCATCAACTACGTCAGCATCTGGAGCTGCTTTTGACTCACCACCTGGTGCTGCACCAGCAGCACCGCCAGCTTTCGCTTGTTCAGCTGCCATGACTTTTTCACCGAGCTTTTGGCTTGCTTTACCCAAAGCTTCGGTCTTGGCTTCAATTGCAGCCTTATCGCTACCCTTGATTGCTTCATCCAACTCTTTGAGAGCAGCCTCAATCGCTTCTTTTTCAGAAGCTTCTAAGCTTGCACCGTGCTCTTCCAATGCCTTCTTGGTTGAGTGAGCCAGGGCATCAGCGGTATTGCGTGCAGTCACCAACTCCAAGGCTTTCTTATCCTCAGCGGCATTCGCCTCAGCATCTTTAACCATGCGTTGGATCTCTTCCTCGGTCAAACCGGAGTTTGCCTTGATCGTGATCTTGTTTTCTTTGCCAGTATTTTTGTCTTTTGCTGTTACATGCAAAATACCATTGGCATCAATATCAAAAGTCACTTCAATTTGTGGCATGCCACGTTGCGCAGGAGCAATACCCTCAAGATTAAACTCGCCAAGTAGTTTGTTGGCAGCAGCCATCTCACGCTCACCTTGGTAACACTTAATCGTTACCGCGGGCTGATTGTCTTCTGCAGTTGAATAAACCTGTGAATGCTTAGTAGGAATAGTGGTGTTCTTAGGAATCATCTTCGTCATGACGCCGCCAAGAGTCTCAATACCTAATGACAATGGGGTAACGTCCAAGAGCAACACGTCTTTACGATCACCTGACAATACAGAGCCCTGAATAGCCGCACCAACAGCTACTGCTTCATCTGGATTGACATCCTTACGAGGCTCTTTGCCAAAAATTTCTTTCACTTTTTCTTGCACTGCAGGCATACGGGTTTGACCGCCAACCAAAATCACGTCATCAATATCCGAGACACTAACGCCAGCGTCTTTGATTGCGGTTAAGCAAGGACCAGCAGTACGGTTAATCAACTCCTCAACCAAAGATTCCAACTTGGCACGAGTCAGTTTTAAGTTCAAATGCTTTGGACCGCTCGCATCAGCTGTCACATAAGGCAAATTAATCTCCGTTTGCTGAGCAGAGGACAATTCAATCTTGGCTTTCTCAGCAGCATCTTTTAAACGCTGTAACGCCAAAACGTCTTTGCTTAAGTCAACGCCTTGCTCTTTCTTGAACTCAGCAATGATCCAATCAATAATGCGTTGGTCAAAGTCTTCACCACCTAAGAAGGTGTCACCGTTTGTAGAGAGCACTTCAAATTGCTTCTCACCATCAACGTTTGCGATCTCAATAATGGATACGTCAAATGTACCGCCACCCAAGTCATACACAGCAATCTTGCGATCTGCCTTGTCTTGCTTATCCAAGCCAAAAGCTAAAGCGGCAGCGGTTGGCTCGTTGATGATGCGTTTGACATCTAAACCAGCGATACGGCCAGCATCTTTAGTTGCCTGACGTTGGCTGTCATTGAAGTAAGCAGGCACAGTAATCACTGCTTCAGTCACTTCTTCGCCGAGATAATCTTCTGCGGTCTTTTTCATCTTACGCAGAATTTCTGCGGATACTTGTGGGGGCGCCATTTTTTTGTCGCGCGCCTCAACCCATGCATCGCCGTTATCTGCTTTGATGATGGCATAAGGCATCAAAGTGATATCTTTTTGCACTTCTGGATCTTCAAATTTACGACCCATCAAACGCTTCACTGCATAGATGGTGTTTTTAGGATTGGTGACCGACTGACGTTTAGCAGGCGCACCAACCAATACTTCACCATCTTCAACGTAGGCGATGATGGATGGAGTAGTACGAGCACCTTCAGCATTCTCGACGACTTTAGGCGCATTGTTTTCTACGACTGAAACACATGAGTTTGTTGTTCCTAAGTCGATACCGATAATCTTTCCCATAATGGCTCCAAAAAAATTAAGTTACTTTGTTGTACTTCTAAGTTTTGTAGGTTGTCAGCGGCAATTCGGATGAACTGCCATGAAAATTCCAATAATTGGTAATTGGGGTTAAAAAGTGCAAATTCAAGAGGTCAGAAGCAAAAAAGGCAGAAATCTGCCTTTTTTATGCCATTTTTGGGGGTTTGCCCCTTTTTTTAGCTTATTTTGGCGCGCTTACGGTCACCAATGCAGGTCGTAGCACTCGATCAGCGACGGTATAGCCGCGCTGCAGCACCGAGACCACAGTATTTGGCTCTTGTTCTGAAGGCACTGAAGCAATGGCCTGATGGTGATGCGGATCAAACTTATCCCCAGCCGCAGGATTAATTTCAGTCATACGCCCTTTTTCAAAGGCTGACAACAGTTGCTTAAGAGTAATCTCAAGACCCTCTTTCACTGCTTTTGCATCTGCTGCATCTGCATTCAGCGCTGCATACAAGCTATCAGTCACAGGCACCAAGTGTTCAGCAAAACTCTCTATGGCAAATTTATGAGCCTTAGCAACATCTTCTACCGCCCGACGACGAATATTTTCGCCTTCAGCTTTAGCGCGTAAGAAGTTGTCTTGCAAATCTGCAATTTTTTGATTGAGCTCTGCTATTTGCTCATCAGCAGACTTTGCAGCAGGCGCTTGGGCCCCACCATCAGCCGAATTTTCTGCGGCTGCCACAGGATCTTCTTGCTCTGGTGTGGGATTTTGATTTTCTTGATTCATAAATGCTGATTCACTTTTCTGTAATTAAATCGTTTGATTTCCTATATGTGGTCAGTTTAGCGAATTTCAAGGTCGCTGCTCTATCAGCGATTGACGAGCTCTGCTCTTTCATTGCGCTTAGCTAGCTCCTCAGGCGATTCGGTACCTAAGGACCAGCCCAATAAATGCTGATAGGCGATATCACTCAAGGCCTCTATCCACTTGGGGTTGCTGTTTAGGCAGGAAATATAGCGATAGTCCTTTCCACCATGCTCAAGAAACGTTTCGCGCGCCTCCATTGCAATTTCTTCCAATGTTTCCAGACAATCCGCCGGAAATCCAGGGCAAAAAATATCCAGTCGTTGGCAGCCCTCTTTTGCTAGCTTTTCAATAGTTGCTGCTGTGTAGGGCTTGAGCCATTCAGCTTTACCAAAGCGCGATTGAAAAGTCACGATGTATTGGCCTGACTCCAAACCAAGAGACTCTCCCAGTAATCGCCCTGTCTTGAGACATTCGCAGTGATAAGGATCACCTTTCATTAAATTGCGTTTAGGCAAGCCATGAAAAGACAATACCAATTTGTCCCCCCTGGAAAAATCAGGTCGCCCATTCTTATCCCAACTGCCGAGCACTTGATCTCGTAATGCGGCAATGTAAGCAGGATTGTCGTGATAGTGCTTTACCAAGCGTAACTCTGGCTGATCACGCCAACTGCTGAGCACTCGAAATACCTCATCAAAACTAGAAGCGGTAGTCGTAGCAGAGTACTGAGGATAAAGAGGTAACAACAACAAACGCTCCATCCCTTCGGCCTTTAGTCCTGCCAAAACCTCTTGGGTAGAAGGTTTGCCATAGCGCATGGCTAAGTCCACTAAAACAGTATGGCCTGCATTGGCGAAGGTCTCACCTAATTCTTTTGCTTGCAGTCGTGAGTAGTGCATCAATGGCGAGCCTAATTGTGGTAACCAGATTGACGCATATTTTTTTGCTGATGCGCCACTACGGATAGGCAAGATGATGCCATTCAAAATAAACCACCAAATGAAACGCGGAATTTCAACTACTCGAGGGTCCGATAGAAACTCTTTTAAGTACACCTTCACTGCTTTTGGTGTTGGTGCTGAGGGTGTGCCTAAATTTAATAAAAGCACTGCTGTCTTAGAAGCGCGTAAATGCGGATTTTGATTCAATGTCTTGCCTCTAATAAATAAATTTATGAACTTAATGCGCCCGATAACAACTTCGAAGTAATGTCAACAATTGGAATCACTCTGTCATATGCCATCCTAGTAGGACCAATGACACCCAAAGTACCCACAACCTGGCCATCTACGCTATAGGGTGCGCTGATAACAGCTAGATCTTCATAAGGCAAAAGATCGCTCTCTCCACCAATAAAAATTTGTATGCCATCAGCATGACTAGAAACATCAAGCAATTGCATAAGAACGGATTTTTGTTCAAGCAGGTCAAACATCTTGCGTAATTTGTCCAAGTTTGAACTTAAGTCTCCAACATTAAGTAAACGACGCTCTCCAGACAGCAACATATCGCCGCGACTCATATCGTAATCAGCGACGCCACTTTGCAAAGCAAGTGCCATCAAGCCAGAAATATCTGCACGCAAACTATCAAGATCTGATTTGAGATGCATGCGTACTTGATCAAAACTTTTTCCAGCAAATTGTGTGTTGATGTAATTGCCCGCTTCAATGAGTTGGCTTGGAGTGTAATCTTGATTGGTCGGCAAAATACGATTTTGGACATCACCCTCTGGTGTCACCATAATCAATAGAATTTTGCCCTCGCCAAGACGCAAAAACTCAATGTGCTTAAAAACCTGGGCACGCTTTGGCGTCATCACCACGCCTGCAAAATGAGTGAGATTTGACAAAATTTGTGCAGCTGAATTGAGCACCCTTTGTGGAGAATCTGGCAACAGGCCTTTTTCGACCTCCCTTGCCGCTAGTTCCTCTAAAGGCCGAACCGTGACCATCGTGTCTACAAATAGGCGGTAGCCTCTTGGCGTGGGGATCCGGCCAGCAGAAGTATGGGGACTAGTTACCAGCCCCATATCCTCAAGATCAGCCATGACATTACGAATAGTGGCTGCAGAGAGGTCTAAACCTGAAAATCTTGATAGCGTACGCGAGCCAATAGGCTGCCCCTCCTCGATATAACGCTCGATGAGAGTTTTTAATAAAGCGCGGGAACGTTCATCCATGGTGGAAGGGATTTTATGCCTATGGTTTAATCGTCATATGTTAAGCCCATCCCCAAATTCTTCCAAGAAGGCCTTTGGCCGGGTCGCGCTCGTGGGCAAATTTCATGCTGATGGCATTGAGGAGCACCTAAAAGACCTAGCTAAGCTAGTGGGCGATCTCGGTTGCGAGGTCTTTATAGAGGCAGAAACCGCCTCCCACTTAGGCTTAAGTGGCTACCCTACAAAAACTCCCCAAGATTTTGCTCAGGCTATCGATTTAGTTGTAGTTTTGGGTGGTGATGGAACGATGCTGGGCATTGCACGGCAGCTTGCCGGCAGCAATGTTCCGCTGGTGGGAATCAATATGGGCCGTCTTGGCTACATGACTGACATCCCATTTCAGCTTCTTAAAGATACCCTACCCAAAATTATTGCTGGTGAGTATGAAGCCGATACTAGAACATTGCTTGAGGGAGCCGTACTGCGCGGTAACACAGTGATTAATCGCGCGCTAGCTTTGAATGATGTGGTGGTTAACCGCTCTGGAATTTCTGGCATGGTGGAGTTAGCGGTGCGAGTCAATGGATCATTTATGTACAACCAAAGATCTGACGGCTTGATTATTTCGACACCTACAGGATCAACCGCTTATGCTCTGTCTGCTGGCGGTCCTATCCTTCATCCGCATGTTGCGGGAATCTTATTAGCCCCTATTGCACCGCACTCTTTATCCAATCGTCCCATCGTATTACCCCAAGACAGCAATATTGTGATTGAAGTGGTGAATGGTCTTGATGTCATTGTCAATTTTGATATGCAATCTCAGACGAACTTGCAAAGCGGTGACAAGATTGAAGTACGTCAATCTGATAAAACGATTACGCTTTTGCATCCCAATAATCACAGCGACTACAAAACTTTGCGTGAAAAATTGCATTGGAATGAATATCCATCAACTTTCTGATGATGATTTTCTTGCTACGCTAATACATGCTTCAAACTATTTGCCTCCGTGATTTTGTCATTGTTGATCAATTGGAACTCGACTTTGCGAGTGGCTTCACCGTTCTTACCGGTGAAACTGGCGCCGGAAAATCCATCCTCCTAGATGCCTTAAGTTTGGTGCTCGGAGAACGTGCGGATAGCAGCCAAATTCGAGAAGGCAGTAATCGGGCAGAGATCTCCGCTCAGTTTCGGATTGATCAAGAACTTTCCAAATCTTTTAATGACTGGTTAGATGAACAAGGCTTTCCCAGCGAAGATGGCGGACAAAGCTTGTTACTAAAAAGAACCATTGAAAGCAATGGTCGCAGCCGTGCTTTTATCAACGGGAGCATTGCCACCTTGGCGCAACTCCGTGATGCAGGCGATCAACTGGTCGATATACACGGTCAACATGCCCACCAGCTGCTCTTGAAAAGTGGTGCCCAGCGGGAACTGTTAGACCGTCATGCCGGCTTATTACCTTTAGCCACAGAAGTAGCACAATCTTTTAAGGCGCTCAATGACTCTCGTCGTCGTCTTGAACAAGCAGAAAATGCAGGTCAAGACATTGAACGCGAGCGCGAGCGACTGGAATGGCAACTAGAAGAGTTAACCGCTCTCTCACCTCTAGAGGGCGAGTGGGCAAGCGTTCAAAGTGAACATGCTAAATTAGCTAACGGAGCTAAATTAATTAGTGGCTGCCAAGATGCACTTGAAGTATTGAGCAACGCAGACCTTTCCCTCGAATCGTCTCTTTCAAAAGTATGTGGGAGCATTAGCGCTTTAGCCGAACATGATGCTGCTTTAAGCAGTATCAGTGAATCACTAGAGAGCGCTCAAATCCAACTAGACGAGGCTATTCACGGACTAAATCGTTACTTACAAAAAATAGATCTAGATCCAGCTAGACTTGCACAAATTGAAGAGCGGATGCAAGCCTTACACGGAGCCGCCAGAAAATATCGCTCAGAAGTAGATGATCTTCCTAAGCTTTTAGCGGATACAGCAGAGCGTCTAGATGCCCTAACTGCTTCACAAAATATCGAAGCACTCCGTGAAAAAGTAAAACTGGAAGAAGCGGCTTACCTCAAGATTGCCAAACAACTCTCACAAAAACGCAGTAAGGCGGCTACCGATCTTGGTCAACAAGTGACTGAGGCAATGCAACATTTGTCTATGGCAGGAGGTCGCCTTGAAATTGCCCTGACCCCACTTCAAGAGGGCGGATCACATGGACTTGAACAGGTCGAGTTTCTGGTTGCTGGACATACTGGTAGCACTGCGCGCGCTCTAGCTAAAGTGGCATCTGGGGGCGAACTAGCGCGTATTAGCTTGGCTATTAGTGTAATTACCAGCAAAGCTTCATTTACTCCGACCTTAATTTTTGACGAAGTAGATGCAGGCATAGGCGGGGCTGTTGCCGAAACCGTCGGTAAGTTATTGCATCAATTGGGCCAGTCACACCAGATTCTTTGCGTCACCCACTTGCCACAAGTGGCGGCACAAGGAAATCATCACTTCAAAGTAAGCAAATCGCAGTCTGCTGAGAAGACGATTTCACAAGTTCAGACTCTTGGCAGAACCGAGCGGGTTGAGGAAATAGCCAGAATGTTGGGCGGCACGACGATTACGGATACCACGCGTCGACATGCTCGCGAACTGCTTGAACAGTAGCAAGTTCTTGCAGCATGCTTTATTTGCCGAAATAATCGGGACTCACTTTAAAAATGGTTTGCCAGAGCCCCAATACATTGGCCCTTGCTGCTACAAGCTCAGCATCATCTGCCAAATGAATCCGAGTTTTTTCTGCGCCATCGAGTCGCAAGCGATGTTGATGTGCGCGCATTAATCGATAAGCATCCCCAACCTGCTGTGCCGCCGTTGGAGAAATTAAACCCACCTCTCCAGCAATTCTGAGGAGTGCAATATTGCCCAGGTTCTCAATCAATCGAGAGTGCTCATGGGCATACGCCAATACAAGAAATTGAACCATAAATTCAATATCTACCATTCCACCGGCATCATGCTTCAAATCAAATGCGTCACTGGCATTGGGATGCCCCTCATGCACCTTACGTCTCATATTTAATATTTCACTGCGCAAATGTTCGATATCGCGCTTTTGTCTCAATACTTCGGAGCGCACAGCATCGAATGTCTGACCGACCAAAGGGTTGCCTGCTGCAAAACGCGCACGTGTTAAAGCCTGATGTTCCCAGACCCATGCAGCGTTATCACCCTCACGCATTTGGTATTTTTTAAATGCCTCTGTGTTTGTTACCAAAAATCCTGCTGATCCATTAGGCCGCAAACGAGTGTCGATTTCAAACAAACTACCTGCAGGGGTATATGCCGTTAGCCAATTAATCATGCGCTTAGCTAACAGCGCATACACTTCTTGCGCAGTGAAATCATTTTCTTCGGCTTGATACAAAAACACCAAATCCAAATCAGATGCATATCCAAGCTCTTTACCACCAAGCTTGCCATACGCAATCACTGCAAAAGCGGGTATAGCATCGGACATCAACCCAAACTTATGAGCAACTACCGGCCAAACCCTCTCAATCGTGGCTTGCAAAATTAAATCCGCTAAGGCAGATAAATGATCACTCACCTTTTCAACTGATAAAGCACGATCTACGCCAATGCCCAAGTCTGCCAAAAGCGTGATAAAGGTCTCGGTGTGATGGGTAATGCGCAAGATGTCCATCGCCTGTTCAGAGCCGTCGCCATCAGCCATCACATCATCTAAACGCATATTTAAATTGGTCTTGACCTCAGCCCAATAGGCCTCGGGCTGCTCAATCAACATTTGCTCAGTACGCGAATTAAGGAGATAGTCTAATAAATGAGGATGTGCAGTGAGATATTGGGCGCCCCATTGAGACGCCTTTAACAATGCCAACACATTAACCAAGGCTTTTGGATACTCGGCTAATATGGAAAGATAAGCACTGCGTCGCGCAACGGACTCAAGCAAATCAAAAAAACGTAAAAGAGTTTGATCGGGGCCTAGGCTGCCATGCTGATCATCTGCAGCCAACAGTTGTGCAGCTGTTCGCATTAAGCCATCAAAAATCAAGCGACTTTTTTCAGGCAGTACTTTTGCTTTTGCGCTTTCAAGCCATGCGTGCCAACGCATAGATGCTTGCGGAAATAAAGTAGCATCCGGCTCCCATTGACTATCGAGGGGCGCTAAATCCAAACGCGCATCCTCATCTAATAAAAAGGCCTTTTCAAATAAACGCATCACATGACTTTGATGTCGCTCTAATTCCAACATAAAACTTTCCATATTTGAAAATCCCATGCTGGTAGCCAGCCGAAAGCGCGCCTCTTCATCATCAGGTAGATAGTGCGTTTGCTGATCTTCCCAAACTTGAATTCGATGCTCAAGACGCCGTAGAAATAGATAGGCAGCAGTCAATGCCTCTACCTCTTGAGCCGGCAAAATACCTCTTTGTGAAATTAACTCCAATACTTGCAAAGTGGGTCTCACTCTAAAGCGAGGATCGGTGCCACCACGCATGAGCTGAAACATTTGCGCTAAGAACTCAATTTCACGAATACCCCCACGCCCCAGCTTAATGTCGTGCGATCGTCCCTGATGATTAGCGGAGCGCTTTTCTGCTTCACGCTGAATTTGAGCATGCAATTCTCGAATCGATGCAATCACCCCATAATCTAAATGCCGCCGATAGACGAAGGGACGAATGAGTTGATCCAATGCTTTTTCGCAGTGCTCATAATCCTCAGAGCCTGGTAATGGGGCAATTAATCGTCCTTTGATCCAGGCGTAGCGCTCCCATTCACGCCCCTGAACGAAGAGATATTCTTCCAGCATATCGAGGCTACAGACTAAAGGACCTGAATCCCCATTCGGACGCAGACGCATATCTACACGAAATACAAACCCATTCTCATCATGTTCTGACAAAAGCTTAATGAGACGTTTGCCCATACGGGTAAACCACTCATGATTCGAGAGGCTCTTAGGTCCACCACGAGTATCGCCCTCATGCTCATAGAGAAAAATTAAATCAATATCTGATGACAAGTTCAATTCAAAACCACCCAACTTGCCCATACCCACTACCATTAGCGGCATTTCTGAATGCGTTGTTTCACTCCATGGCACGCCAAAACGTGACTGCAAATCATCACGTATAAAAGCGATGCTCTGAGCAACCGCTAGCTGTGCAAAATGACTAAGGCTATGGGTCACCTCATCTAGTTCAGCCAGCCCATTCAGATCACGAAATGCAATCCACAACATGAGTTGCTGACGCGCCAGACGCAAATGGGACATGAATTGCGCCTCATCCCATTCCGGATTGGTCTTATCACCCCTGCACGCATCTATCAGCGCCTGGATTTGGCACAAATCAATTTTTTCTGCGCCATGCTGACTAAGCCATTGTCGCCATTCAGGCTTAGCATGCAGCCAGCGCCGCGCATAGTTGGAATGCCGCTCTAAAAACTCGATTTGCCGGGAAAATTCATCCATCCCCTCATCTTAATACTGACTAAATATCCGAACCTGGAAGTTTGGTAATTGACTGAAGCCTGACGGATAATAGGGGCCATGTCGCAAAATAGCACCCCGACCAATCTCAAGAGTGTGTTCAAGAAGCGCCCTCCAGGTTTGGGTGCCGATTGGCGTAAACGCCTCCTGATTTTGCTAACCGTTATCTGCGTATTTTTTATTGCCGGTCATTTTGGTGTTCGTTTTATTCTCTGGCCACAGATCGAAAAATCGAAAGCCTCCGTTGAAAAACTGATTAGTGCGCGAGCTGGGGTAAATGTAACGATCGAGGATCTCAAAGTTTCTTGGACTGGAATTAGACCTGCCTTTGAAATGGATGGCTTGCGCTTTCTGACACCAGGGAATGCTCAACCTCTTCTCAGCATCAAAAAAGTCTACGGTGAGATCAGCTGGAAATCTTTTTATCATCTAGCACCTTATTTCCATGAAATTCATATTGAGGATGCAGAACTTCAAGCGCAAAGAAGCACCAAGGGAGTTATTACGATTGCTGGTATTTCTCTGGACGGCGGCGGCAATGATTACTCTGCAGAGAACTGGTTATTTTCGCAAGATTTAATTGAGATCAGCAATGTCAATATTGTTTGGGAGGATCAACAGAACAAAAAAAGCCTCAGCAATATTGAAGTACAGAAACTGTTTCTTGAAAACGGTATTCGCAAACATCGCGGTGGAATCATCGCAGTTACCCCGTGGAATAAAGGCCCCTTAGCAATCAATGTAGATTTTGTACATCACATTGGCGGACAACCGGGTAACTGGCGAGACTGGATTGGCTCACTATCTTGGAACTTGACCGAACTTGACCTAAACCAAATTGCCAAAGATTTCAAACTTAAGCCTTATACCCTAGAAGGAGTCCTAAGCTCTCATGGAAATCTAAAGATTGATAATGCCAAGCCTGATGGTGGTGAATTCTTTGTTGCAGTAGACAGGCTTATCGTCCAGCTATCCAAAAGCGAAGATGCTATTGCATTAGGTAGACTTGAAACCAATTTACTACAAGAAACTGAAGATGGGTTAATTACCATCTCCACCAAATCTTTCTCTTGGCGCGATATGGACAGCCCCAAATCCGCTCCACTGGAGAAGTTAAGTCCGATGACATTCCGTTGGCGACCACCAGACTCAGATGGCGAGATTAAGGAATTTGGATTTTCTTCGCCAAAAATTTCTGTTGAGGATGTGGCTTTATTTGCTTTGAACTTACCGCTCTCTAAAAAAGTTCATCAGTGGATTAAAACATCTAAAGCAGAGGGCGAACTTGAAGATCTCGATATACATTGGTCGGAAAGCAAATCACCTCTATCAGCACTTAACATTCCAGGCGGTTGGTTCAAGTCCAACAAGTTAGACTTTAGCGTGAGCGCCAAACTCATTAACTTGAGCTTTGTTGGCATCAATAAATCAATTCCATCTGTCTCCAATCTATCTGGCTTTATTTCAAGCACCCATAAAGAAGGTAGCTTCTCTCTGAAATCAAATGATTTGGGTCTTGAGGTTTATGACTTTCTAGAAGACCCTAGGATTCATCTGGATAAAGCCTCTGGTCAAATCAAATGGGCAAAGCAAAAAGGTCGCTGGGTCATTGACGCTAAAAAAATGGCCTTGAGCAACCCTGAAATCACCACCAATCTGAACCTCAATTACGTTATCGGCAATGCTAAAGAAAACGATACGATGTCTTTGGATATGGAGTTTGAGCAGGCCAACCTCAAGACCGCATATCGTTATTTACCTCTAGGAATGGGCAAAGAGGTACGCTCATATTTAAGTAAAGCATTTGACGCTGGCACTATTCAAAATGGGCGCCTACATATAAAGGGCGACCCCAATCAAGTGCCATTTGCCGATCCGCAAAAAGGCGAATTTAGTCTGGAGCTACCGATTATTGGCGCCGGATTTAGCCCTGTTCCTGGCTTGCCAAAATCACAAGGGACCTGGTCCACCTTCACTAATGTCAATGGCAACATTGCAATGAATAATTCGAGCTTTACCGTTGACATTAACAAAGCGTCATACAAGCAAGTCGCCTTGGATGCATTTCATGCAGAAATACCTAATGTCAGTGCAAAGCAACTCCTACTTACCGTTAACGGACATGCCAGCGGAGAGGCCAGTCAATTCCTAGATTACTTTTACGCATCTCCCGCAGGCAAAGCGCAAGAGCTACTCGAACAGCATCTTCGGGTAACGGGACCACTTCAAATGAACTTGGCTCTGAAGATCCCTTTAACAGATTCAAGCGATACCAATGTTGATGTGAAATTAGCATTACCAGGTAACCGAGCAGAGTGGTCTGGAATCCCGCCCTTTGAAAATCTCAAAGGCAATATTCGCATTACAGAAAACAACCCAGAGTTCGAAGATGTCACTGCCAATTTCCTGGGGGGCGCAATCAAGATTACCTCTACAGACCTAGGGAAAAGTAAACAAAACTTCAGTATTGCTGGCGATATCAAGGCGTATTTTCTCAAAGACTATTTTGCTAAGTCTGCCCACTCCGAAGTTCGCCCTCTTCTAAATGCGATGAACGGTTCGATTGCCTATGAGGGCATGGTCAACTTTACTAAACTTGGCAGCAATTCTAATCTTCGTTTTGATTTAAAAAACTGGTCGCTCAATGCGCCAGCCCCTGCATCTAAATTAGCTGGGTCACCACTGACAGCTGAAATTAATATCAAAACTTTTGCAAAAGATAAATCCAATCCCAACCGCGCAAGTTGGACGGGAAAAATGGGAGATCTTTATTCATTGCAAGGCTCACTCAGTCGTGATGATGTGATGAGTCAGAGCGTTGGCATTGGGGCACCCCCGAATATGCCAAAACAAGGCTTTAATCTAAATTTAGCAAGCAATGAACTCAACCTTGACGCATGGCAAGATTTTCTGAGTGCCAAGGGTGCGCCTCAAGTTACAGGGGACGATACCCACTCAAACCCTATTCAACTCACAGCGCAAATCAAAAAACTAATTGCGTTTGATCGTGTGTGGCCAGATGTAAATGCTGTTGCAAATTACAAAAAAAATATCATGGAGCTGCGTCTGTCATCACCACTGATCGCTGGACAGTTGCAGTATCAAACCGCCCAGGCGACAAATGGCAATGGCCTTATCAGCGGTCATCTAACTAAATTTAAACTTCTAGATGTAGCTCCAGAGGCCACTACAGGATTGAATGCGAAAGCGAATCCATCCCCCGCAAAATCATTGAGCCCCGAAGCAATTCCCAACATGGAAATAACGATTGATGATTTTTTATGGTCTAAGGCAAACTTTGGTCAAGTCAAAATCAAAACTAGCACCACTGACAATATTTTAAAAATTGATTCTATTCAGACCAACAATCCCCAAGGCGCCACTACTCTTAAGGGACAATGGCGTGGAGGAAGTAAAAATAGTGAAGATCACACTAGCCTAAATATCAACATGGATATTAAAGATGCGGGTCAAATTGTTGACAATTGGACGGCACAAAATTCAGTCGAAGGTGGTTCAGGGAAAATTACCGCTGATGTAGAGTGGAATGGTTCACCCTTTAGTCCAAAGCTAGAAACACTCTCTGGAAAAGCCAGCATCAATCTGGAGAATGGTCGTTTACTGCAAGTGAACTCCAGTGGTGCAAAAATTCTCGATGTCCTGAGCCTCCAAAGCTTATTGAAGTTTGCAACCTTAGACCTCCAAGGAAGTCTTGGCAATATAGTCACCAAAGGCACACCATTCAATACCATTAGCAGTAATTTCGATATCAACCAAGGTATTGCTCAGACCAAGCAGTTCAATATGAACTTGGATCAAGCACGGGTTGCGATGACTGGGCAAATTAACGTCTTCCAACAAACCCAGGATTTGCGGATTACGATCTTCCCAACCATTGATGCCACCGCAGGATCTCTTGCCGCTTTTGCCATCAACCCTATTGTGGGCCTAAGTGCATTAATTGGGCAGTATCTAGTTACAAGTCAAATTAATCGCGGCATGCAATCAGATTATTTAGTGCAAGGATCTTGGGCCAATCCAGAGGTCATTCCTTTGGATCAAAAAGGCCAACCTTTGGATGCTAAAACCCTCAATACCATTCGTAGCAAAGACTTGCTAAAAGAACAAGACAAACCCAGCCTCCAGAACAATCAGAGTGCACCATCTAAATCTCTCAACTAAATACTCATGAATGCATCTGCAACATTGAATATTGCCTCAGTTCAAATGGTTTCTACGCCTGACGTTGATACCAATCTCATGACTGCGGGTCGCCTCATTCAGGCAGCCTCACAAGCAGGCGCACAGCTGGTGGTGTTACCAGAATATTTTTGTTTAATGGGTTTAAAAGATACTGATAAAGTAAGAATAAAAGAGCAGTTTGGGTTTGGGCCAATTCAAGAACAACTGTCAGCATTTGCCAAAGACAATCAAATTTATTTAGTTGCTGGCACGATCCCATTGGAAGCAAATGATCCCAACAAAGTGCTCAATACTTTGCTTGTCTACAGTCCTACTGGTCAAGTCATTGGTAGATACGACAAAATTCACTTATTCGGCTTCCAAACTAAAACTGAACGCTATCAAGAATCAGAAACCATTGAGGCTGGTGATACACCAGGGACTCTCAAAATTAGCCATCAACATCAAGACTGGAGTTTTGGCCTAAGCATTTGTTACGACCTACGGTTTCCAGAACTCTATCGCGCACTGGGCTCCGTAGATTGCCACATTATTCCTGCCGCTTTTACCCACACTACAGGAAAAGCCCATTGGGAAATTCTCTTAAGAGCCAGAGCAATAGAAAATCAATGCTATGTACTGGCTTCAGCACAAGGAGGCACCCATCCAAACCAACGACGCACATGGGGTCATAGCATGCTCATAGACCCTTGGGGATCGGTACTGACAGATCTACCAGAAGGTGAAGGTTTCATTGTGGGCACTCTCAGCAAAGAAAAAATAAACGAGGTACGCTCTCAATTACCAGCACTCACGCATCGCAAGCTTTAAAGAAATCATTACACCCCTATGAATGCACCTGAAGCCCTGTTTCCGGCCAATTGGATGAAAACCAAAAAACAGGCCGATCTCATCAAATTAGCGAAGTCTATTCTTCTTGAGCCAACTGGTTTATCTGAACAAGACCTTCATCACACCTTTGGCAATATGTTTTCTCATCGCTTAGATGATGCTGACCTCTATTTCCAACATACGCGCAGCGAAAGCTGGAGTCTTGAAGAAGGAATTGTGAAATCAGGTAGCTTCAACATCGATCAAGGCGTGGGCGTGCGAGCGATCTACGGCGATAAAACTGCCTTTGCGTACTCTGATGAAATTAACTTAGAGGCATTGAACAAAGCTGCTTCAGCAACCCGCGTAATCGGTCCGCAAGGTGGCAAACAAGCTGTGGCAAGCAAGCTATTCAATCCTATTTCTAACAAACTGTATTCAGACCTAAATCCTCTTGAATCCTTGCAACCTAAAGAAAAGATTGCACTACTTGAAGGTATTGAGCGTCGCGCTAAAGCCCGTGATCCTCGAATCATTCAAGTTATGGCCAGTCTTGCCGGTGAATTTGATGTAGTTTTAGTAGCCAGAGCAGATGGTTTATTGGCAGCAGATATTCGTCCACTAGTGCGCGTTTCTGTACACGTTATTGCCGAACAAAATGGACGTCGCGAATCTGGCTCGTCAGGAGGTGGGGCTCGACATGACTATTTATTTTTTGACACTAATCTGATTAATCGTTATGTCGATGAAGCTGTTGATGGTGCGCTTGTCAATTTAGAATCGCGCCCTGCACCCGCTGGTCCAATGACAGTTGTCATGGGACCAGGATGGCCCGGTGTACTGCTGCATGAAGCTGTAGGTCACGGTCTTGAGGGGGACTTTAATCGTAAGGGCTCCTCGGCTTTTGCAGGTCGAATAGGTCAACGCGTTGCTGCGAAAGGTGTCACAGTAGTGGATGATGGCACTCTTTCTGGAAGAAGGGGCTCGCTAAATATCGATGACGAAGGTACGCCAACCCAATGTACGACCTTAATTGAAGATGGCATCTTAAAAGGCTATATACAAGACAGTCTCAATGCCAGACTCATGAAAATGCCATTAACCGGCAATGGACGTCGAGAAAGCTTTGCTTCTCTACCCATGCCCAGAATGACGAATACGTATATGTTGGCTGGCAAAGATGATCCCGAAGAAATAGTGGCGAGCATTAAACGAGGTCTCTATGCTGTGAATTTTGGCGGCGGGCAAGTTGATATTACGAGTGGCAAATTTGTTTTTTCTGCTTCTGAGGCCTATTGGGTTGAAAACGGCAAGATTCAATATCCAGTGAAGGGTGCCACCATTATTGGCAGTGGCCCCGAGTCCTTAAAGCAAGTATCTATGATTGGCAATGACCTCAAATTAGACGGTGGCGTTGGGGTTTGCGGCAAAGAAGGTCAGAGCGTGCCGGTGGGGGTTGGGCAGCCTACTTTAAGAATTGATAGCCTCACCGTAGGTGGCACTGCCTAATCTAGTTGAATTACGGCTTAAAATAGCCGTATGAGCCAACAAAATACGAATCCCGCTAATTGGTACTCCGCTGTTGATAAAACCTCGGATACTGACGATCAACGCATTGATAACATCTCTGTTCTGCCGCCGCCAGAGCATTTGATTCGCTTCTTTCCAATTTCTGGGACACCAACTGAAGCATTAATTAGCAAAACCCGCAAAAAAATTCGGGACATTATTCATGGCAAAGATGATCGCTTACTTGTCATTATTGGGCCTTGCTCCATTCATGATCCAAGAGCTGCACTGGAATATTGTCAACGACTCTTAGGGGAGCGTGAGCGTTTTGCAGGCGAACTAGAGATCGTAATGCGTGTGTATTTTGAAAAACCCCGCACTACTGTTGGCTGGAAGGGTTTAATTAATGACCCCTACCTCGATGAGTCCTATCGCATTGAAGAAGGCTTGCGCTTAGCTCGCCAAGTGTTAATGGAAATCAATCGCCTTGGCATGCCTGCTGGTAGTGAATTCCTCGATGTGATTTCTCCGCAATACATTGCTGACCTTATTTCATGGGGAGCAATTGGTGCGCGTACAACCGAGAGCCAAGTGCATCGCGAACTTGCTTCAGGCTTATCAGCTCCGATTGGATTTAAAAATGGCACCGATGGCAATATCAAAATTGCAACGGATGCAATCCTAGCGGCTGGTCGCCCTCACCACTTTTTATCTGTTCACAAAAATGGCCAGGTATCAGTTGTAGAAACCAAAGGGAATAAAGATTGCCACGTGATTTTGCGCGGTGGTAAAGAGCCTAATTACGAAACGCAATTTGTACAAGCAGCCTGTGCCGAGCTTGAAGCAGGAAAGCTGCGTGGCAGCTTAATGGTGGATTTATCTCATGCCAATTCCAGCAAGAAACACGAACGTCAGATTGTTGTGGCAGATGACGTTGCTAAGCAAATTGAATCTGGATCACAGCAAATTTTTGGGGTGATGATTGAAAGCCACTTAAACGATGGCGCCCAGAAGTTCACTCCTGGTAAAGATGATCCAAGCAAATTGGAATATGGCAAGAGCATTACTGATGCTTGCATTAATTGGGATGACTCAGTACAAGTGCTTGAGCGTCTTGCAGCTGCCGTGAAAAAACGCAGAAACCAGAAAAAATAATACGTAAGCTACAAAATACCCAAAGAGACTACATTACTTAGTCTCTTTTTTTTCATGCTTCCACAGAACATCAGAGCCGCCTGCCGCTTTATTCAAGATGCGCGCAATAACAAACAAAAGGTCTGATAAACGATTGACATACTGACGTGGGGAGTCATACAAAGGCTCTTCCCAACCTAAGCGCACAATGGAGCGCTCTGCTCTTCTGCAAACGGTACGACACACATGCGCTTGAGCAGCGGCGCGGGTACCTCCTGGCAAAATAAATTCTGTCAGAGGTGGCAATTGCTGGTTGTATTTTTCTAGCCAAACATCCAATTGCGCCACATGTTCAGGATTGAGCAGTTTGTAATTGGGAATACAAAGTTCGCCACCCAAATCAAACAAATCATGCTGAATCTGTAAAAAAACGGTTTTAAGCTCTTGGGCAATGCCTTCTGGGATCTCCTCAGTCATCAAAACGCCGATTTCTGAATTTAGCTCATCAACATCACCCATGGCGCAAATACGCAAATGATCCTTTTCAACGCGACTGCCGTCTCCAAGACCTGTCATTCCTGCATCACCAGTTCTGGTGGCAATTTTTGATAGTCGATTTCCCATGAGCTTAATTATAGGTAAATGGCTAAAATGATTGTCATGAACATGGTGACTCCACCCCCCGATCTAGCCGCTATCAGCGCACTTCAATCCCGACTGGTTTCGGCACTACGCCCGATACTTCCTGAATATGCGCTTCTATGGGAGCCTGAAGACACTATTCCCTATGAATGTGATGGTCTAGCCGCCTATCGACGCATGCCTTTGGCTGTTGCCCTCCCTGAAACGGAAGAGCAGGTTTCTCAGATTCTGAAGATTTGTTGTGAAATGCAAGTTCCAGTCGTACCCCGTGGCTCTGGAACTGGTCTATCGGGCGGCGCTATGCCCATCTCGCAAGGCCTTGTTTTATCACTGGCTAAACTGAAAAAGATTATTAGCATCGATCCCTTCACACGCACCGCAGTGGTTCAACCAGGTGTTCGTAATTTAGCTATTTCAGAAGCCGTTGCTCATCTCGGTTTGTATTACGCTCCTGATCCTTCTTCTCAAATTGCCTGCTCGATAGGCGGTAACGTGAATGAAAATTCAGGTGGAGTGCATTGCCTTAAATATGGCCTGACTTTACATAATGTACTGCGAGTACGTGGTGTATTAATGAATGGTGAAGTTGTTGAATTTGGAAGTCTAGCTCCTGATTCACCAGGATTAGATTTATTAGCCATCATGATGGGTAGCGAAGGCATGTTGGCCGTGGTAACTGAGGTCACCGTCAAATTGGTTGCGAAACCCAAATTAGCGCGCGTGATTATGGCGAGTTTTGATGATATTGAAAAAGGTGGTAACGCTGTCGCGGCCATTATTGCTGCCGGCATCATCCCAGCAGGTCTAGAAATGATGGACAAGGCAACCACGCGCGCAGTCGAAGAGTTTGTACATGCTGGTTATGACCTTGATGCTGCAGCCATTCTGCTGTGTGAATCCGATGGCACTCCCGAAGAAGTAGCGGAAGAGATTGAGCGCATGACAAAAGTGCTTGAGCAAGCTGGCGCTAGCGGTATTCAAATTTCCGAAAATGAGAATGAACGTTTGAAGTTTTGGAGTGGGCGCAAGAATGCCTTCCCTGCGGCTGGACGATTAGCGCCTGACTATTACTGCATGGATGGCACGATTCCACGTCGACACATTGCCACTCTCCTCAAGCGAATTCAAGGCATGGAAGAAAAGTATGGCTTAGGCTGTCTTAATGTATTTCATGCTGGTGATGGCAATATGCATCCACTCATTCTATTTAATGGTGCCGATGAAGAAGAGTGGCATCGCGCTGAAGCCTTCGGTACGGAGATTTTGGAGGCCTGTGTCGAGCTTGGCGGAACCATTACTGGCGAGCACGGCGTTGGTATCGAAAAGATTAATTCGATGTGTGTGCAATTTGGCGAAGGTGAAAGAGAATCATTCTGGGGCGTCAAAGCAGCCTTTGATCCAGAGAAATTACTGAACCCCGATAAGGCGATTCCAACCTTGAATCGTTGTGCAGAATACGGTCGTATGAGAATTAGTGGGGGTCTTCTTCCGCACCCTGAATTGGAGCGCTTCTAATGACTGCGACCAATCCAAATTTAGAAGGATTTCGTGAGCAAATTCTGGTTGCTGCCAAAAGCAACACCCCTCTTTCCATCGAAGGTGGAGGCACCAAATCTTGGTATGGAAATCATCATGCTTACACAAAATTAGACACTCGCACCTATTCAGGAATTTTGGAATATCAACCCGAAGAATTGGTGATCACTGCTTGCGCTGGTACGCCACTAAAAGAAATTGAAGCTGCATTAGCAGAAAAAAATCAGGTACTAGCCTTTGAGCCACCTCACTTTGGTGAATATGCGACCTTTGGTGGCGTCATTGCAGCAGGCCTGGCAGGTCCAGGGCGTATTAGCGTAGGTAACTTAAGAGACTTTGTATTAGGTGCTCGCATTCTAGATGGCAAAGGTCAAGATCTCTCGTTTGGCGGCAAGGTGATGAAGAATGTTGCAGGCTATGATGTAGCCCGTTTATTGCCTGGTTCTATGGGAACTTTGGCGCTCCTAGTCGAGGCGTCTGTCAAGGTATTACCTAAACCTGCCGCGACAGCTACCTTACGCTGTCAAATCTCCCAAGAGAAAGCATTACGGATTCTGAATGAATGGGCTGGCCAACCGCTACCACTCTCAGCTAGTTGCTGGATTGGTAAAGGTAACGAGGTTGATGGAGAGCTCACCATTCGTTTAGCTGGTGCAGCAGCTGCAGTTAAAGCTGCCATCCCCTTGATGAATGCGCGCGTCAATGCACAAGAAATTGCTCCTCAAGAGGCAGAAATTTTTTGGCATGATTTACGTGAGCAGAAGCTTCCTGCGTTTACCCATCTAGGCAATCATCAAGCGCTCTATCGTTTAGCCCTTCCAGCGGCTTGTGGGCCCCTTCATATCCCGAATACCCAAGATGAATGGGTATTGGAATGGCATGGACAACAGCGTTGGATAATGAGCAATAGTGATGATGCTACTTTCTTAGCCATCAAAAAACTGGCCACGAATCACGGCGGTCATGCTACTCGCTTTAGACTAGGCGTTGATGTTCACCCATCTGCTGAGCGCTTTACATTACTTAGCGAGCAGACCCACTCCAAAGCACTTGAAGCAGTTCAAGCCCGTTTGCGATCTGCATTCGATCCTGCTGGTGTATTTGCCACCCAACGTCTTCCTTAGGCACCCCTACTCTTTGCCATTTTCTTTATGCAAACTCAACTCGCCCCTCAATTTGCCAATACCGCTGAAGGTATAGAAGCAGCTCGTATTTTGGGCAAATGTGTGCATTGCGGCTTTTGCACTGCCACTTGCCCCACTTATCAACTCCTGGGCGATGAACTAGATGGCCCTCGCGGCAGAATTTATTTAATTAAACAAATTGCAGAAGGACAAGCGCCCACAGAAAAAACGCGTTTACATTTGGATCGCTGCCTTACCTGCCGCAACTGCGAGAGTACCTGCCCCAGTGGGGTGCAATATGGTAGCTTGGTTGATATTGGACGCAAATGGGCTGAAGAGAATGCACCTGCGCGCCCGCTTGGACAAAAGATTGCTCGATGGGCTCTCAAGGAAGGCTTAACGAAGCCTGCTTTATTTAATTCAGCAATGGCATTAGGTCGCCTTGTACGACCTCTCATGCCTCAAAGCGTTCAACGCAAGATACCGTTGGTCAAAAATGGCGCATTAGATTCCTCCACCAACCCGTATGCGAGACCTACATCCACTCATCAGCGCAAAATGTTGATTTTGGAGGGCTGTGTTCAGCCTGGAATGCTGCCCAATATCAACTCAGCAACAGCTCGAGTATTGGATGCCCTCAAAATTCAAGTAATTGGCGCACCCAATGCAACCTGCTGTGGCGCATTACGCTATCACCTCAATGATCAAACTGGCGGACTCGCCAATGCAAAGCAAAATATTGACGCTTGGTGGCCGATGGTAGAGCAAGGCATTGAGGCCATTGTGATGACCGCTTCCGGTTGCGGAGTCATGGTGAAGGACTATGGCCACCTATTAGCAAATGATCCCACTTACGCCTCTAAAGCAAAAAGGATTTCTGAGTTAACCAAGGATATTGCGGAGATCTTGCCAGCATTGCAAGAGGAGCTCATTGCATTGATTGGCTCCGACCAAAAACAGGGAGTGGTGTATCACCCACCTTGCACATTGCAGCACGGGCAACAGATTCGTGGAAAAGTTGAGGGACTTTTAACCAACCTTGGAATTGACGTAAGACTCTGTCAGGACAGTCACCTTTGCTGTGGCTCAGCAGGGACCTACTCGGTTACCCAACCAGAGCTATCTGAACAGCTAAGAAAAAATAAAATCGCCCATCTCAACACTGCCTGCGAAGAATCTGGCGCCAAAGTGATCGTGTCTGGCAATATTGGTTGCATCACTCACCTACAACAAAATGACACCCCAGTACTGCATTGGATTGAAATCATCGATCAATTGATGAGTACATCGGTCAAGAATTCATGAACCAGATTGTTGTAAACCTCATTCAGGTACGCAATCGCATAGAGCTAGCTGCGCTAGCGGCAAAGCGCGAACCTGAAGATATTGAACTATTGGCAGTGAGCAAAACCTTTCCAGCCTCAGCCATTGAGGAAGCGATGCATGCCGGCCAATCGGCTTTTGGCGAAAACTATGTTCAAGAAGGTGTTGAGAAAATTACTCAACTAGGGAAGTTGCGCCCATGGTTAATATGGCACTTTATTGGACCACTGCAAAGCAATAAAACCAGAGAAGTGGCGCAGCACTTCGATTGGGTTCACAGTATTGATCGCTTAAAGATTGCTGAACGTCTCTCTGCCCAACGTGGAGAATTTCCGGAATTAGCAGAACTACAACTCTGCGTACAAGTTAATGTCAGTGATGAAGAAAGTAAAAGTGGCGTCCCCCTTTCTGAGGCCCAAACGCTCTGCGATGCCGTCAGCAAGTTGCCCAATGTCGTTCTACGCGGTTTAATGGCCATTCCTGCTCCCAGCATGGATCCTGAAGTTCAGCGTATTGCCTTTGCTGCGGTTCGAGCCTGTTTTCAGAACATTAAAACGAGCCGCGCGCTTGATCCCGGCTACTTATTCTTTGATACTCTCTCGATGGGTATGTCCGATGATCTTGAGGCCGCCATTGCCGAAGGAAGCACAATGGTACGGGTGGGTACTGCAATCTTCGGGAAGCGCGATAAGATTACTAAATGAACCAACAACACCATATGCCAAATCATCGTAATGTCCATATCACCTTTATCGGGGGTGGGAATATGGGTCGCGCCTTAATTAGTGGGCTACTGGACAATGGTTTTGAATCCAATCAGATTTCAGTAGTAGAAGCGAATGCCACTACAGCGCTAAAGCTCTATGAAGATTTCGGCGTACAAGGTATTGGTGCCCTAGAACAAATTGCGTTTAACTTTTCCAAAAATAATGTTGTAGTCATGGCTATCAAGCCACAAGACTTTAATGTGGTTGCAAAAGGTCTTGCGTCAAAATTAAAACACGCAACTGCACCCGGCCCATTAATTCTTAGTATTGCGGCAGGTATTCGACTCAAGGATATGAGCCGTTGGCTAGACCACACACGCTGCGTGCGTGCCATGCCCAATACACCAGCCCTAATTGGTAAAGGTATCACTGGTTTGTTTGCTGATGCAGCAGTTGATTCTTCTGACCGCGCGCTTGCTGAAACGATTTGCAATGCCGTTGGTCAATCCGTATGGGTTACTGAAGAAAAATTCATGGATGCAGTGACTGCCGTTTCTGGCAGTGGCCCTGCCTATGTATTTGCCTTTATAGAGGCGATGCAATCAGCCGGAGAAAAGCTCGGCCTAGATGCTCAAACAGCCCGCAAATTGGCATATGCAACCCTTGAGGGAGCTACTCAACTAGCCCATAACTCAGAAGAACATGCTGGAATCTTACGTGAGCGGGTCACATCAAAAGGTGGCACTACAGCTGCAGCACTAGAGGTGATGAAGCAACATGGCTGGCATGAGATTCTGGAAAAAGCGATTGACGCTGCTAGTCAACGCGGCAAAGCCATGGGTGATGAATTAGGAAAAAACTAGGGCGACCAAGAAATCAAGTTGTTAATGGGTGTATTCATTAACTGAGAATACTAAGCCCTAAAACGATTCCTAAGAATAAAAATCCGCCCAACCAATTGTTGTGACGAAATGCCTGAAAGCATTCCTCTCGCCTACGAGTGGAGACTAGCTTGAGATGGTAAATCGCACAACCCAATGCCATACACCAACCCACAAGGAAATAATTACTTAACTCGGCAAGTTGTGCGACCCACAACTGACTAATCAACAAAATGGCATAACTGATGCCGATCGCCAACACATCGTATTGACCAAAAGTAATTGCAGAAGTTCTTAAACCCAAACGCAGATCATCATCTCGATCAACCATGGCGTAGGCCGTATCGTAGGCTATTGCCCAGAAGATATTCCCCACAAACAGAATCCAGGCCTCCAGAGGAATAAAGTTCAGAATTGCCGCATATGCCATAGGAATGCCAAAACCAAAAGCAATTCCTAAAACTGCTTGGGGCATTGCAAAAAAACGCTTTGTAAATGGGTAGATAAAGGCTACCAACAGTGCCAGCACGGAGAGTTGTTTTGTAAATGCGTTCAATGGCTGAATCAAGAGAAAAGCAAGAAAGGCCAAACTGATTGCCACAACTACAGCCTCTTTTCCAGAAATTTTTCCACTCGTAACAGGTCGCCCTTTAGTTCTTTGCACATGACGATCAAAATCGCGATCGGCATAATCGTTCATCGCGCAACCTGCGCTACGCATTAAAAAGGTACCCAGCACAAAGATCACCAAAATATAGGGGTCTGGAATGCCACTACTGGCCAACCAAAGCGCCCACAGTGTTGGCCATAACAATAATAGGGTGCCAATCGGTTTATCTAAACGAATAAGATAGGCGTAGGCTTTAAATCGTTCTGGAAAGGACATAGCTAAATTATGCCTTTAGAAACTCGGCACGGGAGCCAAGCCACCGCTCTAAGTGGCGCTCAACAATATCGGTATGGTCAGATAGCAATCGCTCAGCGGCCCGTTGTGCCAGTTCAATTAACCAAGCGTCTCGCTGCAAATCAACAAAACGCAACATAGCATCGCCTGATTGTTTTGCCCCTAACAGTTCGCCTGGTCCGCGCAGAGATAAGTCGCGCTCTGCAATCACAAAACCATCTGCAGTTTCTCGTAGAGTCTGTAGGCGCTCTTTAGCTGCCATAGATAATGGTTCTGCATACATCAGTATGCAGACAGAGTCTGCGGATCCACGCCCCACACGACCGCGAAGCTGATGAATTTGCGCATATCCAAAACGTTCCGCATGCTCTATGACCATGAGTGCAGCATTGGGAACATCCACTCCCACCTCAATCACCGTAGTTGCAACTAATAACTGAATTTGATTAGCCTTAAATGCCGCCATGATGGCGGCTTTTTCTTCAGACTTCAGACGCCCATGCACTAAACCCACCGTAAATCCAGGTAAAGCCTGGGTTAATTGCTCGAAACTTTCTACTGCGGTTTGCAATTGCAATGCTTCGGATTCTTCGATGAGCGGGCAAACCCAATACGCTTGCAGTCCTTTAGATAACCAACTCTGAATGCCTTGAATTACTTCCTCACGGCGACTAGCCTTTACCACTTTGGTTGCTATGGGTTTACGACCGGGTGGTAATTGATCAATAACCGATACATCCAAGTCTGCGTAATAAGTCATCGCCAGTGTTCGTGGAATGGGCGTAGCTGACATCATTAATTGATGACAGTAAAACAGTTCAGAGCCCACTCGTTGTTGAATTTCTAAACGCTGACGGACACCAAAGCGATGCTGCTCATCAATGACTGCCAGTCCTAACTTAGCAAATCTGACATTCTCTTGAATGAGTGCATGCGTTCCAATAATTAATTGCGCCTGTCCACTCTCAATCAATTCTTGCGCCGCTCTTTTATCTTTTGCTTTCAAACTGCCAGATAGCCAAGCCACCTTTACCCCCAATGGCTCAAACCATTCTTTCATCTTGAGATAGTGCTGCTCAGCCAAGATCTCGGTAGGTGCCATGACTGCAGCCTGATAACCATGTTCTATGGTGCGAGCTGCAGCCAGCGCTGAGATGACTGTTTTACCGCTACCCACATCACCCTGAAGCAGTCGATTCATAGGAAATGGCAAAGATAAATCAGCCCCAATTTCTTGCCATACTCGCTCTTGAGCCTCAGTCAATTGAAAGGGCAGCCCCTTGAGCAATCGACTTTCTAGAGCATCCCTACCTGCGGGCTTCGCAAGATGGGGAGCATTCCGCTCTCGACGAATAGCGTGGGCACGCTTTAAAGATATCTGTTGGGCAAGCAATTCTTCGAACTGCACGCGACGCCATGCGGGGTGTGTACGCTCAAGTAAAGAGTGCGTATCTGCATCTGGAGGTGGCTGATGCAGATAGGTAATCGCAGACCGCAGATTAGGCCAATCATGACTCGGCAGTAATTCACTCATCAATTTGTTTGGCAAAAACTCTACTAATAAGTCTTGCAAACTCGGTTCACGCAACGCTTGCATAACTGCTTTGCGTATTGCTGCTTGAGATACTCCAGCGCTTGCTGGATAAATCGGTGTCAAACTGGTAGGAAGAGATGCATCCTCTGCAACAGCCTTCACCGTAGGATGAACCATCTCAGGACCCTGAAATCCCTCGCGCACTTCACCTCGTACACGCAGATGCGCACCCACTGCCATTTGCTTTTGTTGACTGGGGTAAAAGTTTAAAAACCGCAACTGTAGGGTAGCGGTCTCATCCTCGATAGTGACAACCATTTGCCTTCTGGGCCTAAAAAGGACTTGATTCCGTATAACTACCCCCTGAGTCTGGATGGCATTAAATCGACCCAAATGAATACTGTCCTCAATTGAATACAACTGTGTCTCATCCTCATAACGAGAGGGGAGATGCAAAGCAAGGGCCATAGGACTGTCTAATCCCATTTTTTTCAGTGTGTTTGGCGCTGGCTTAGTTGTCATCGTTAAAATCTAATATCTGATGGTAATGTTATGCGACTCTCTGACTTCAATTACGACCTCCCAACCGAACTCATAGCCCAACACCCTCTGGCAAATCGAACTGATAGCCGACTGTTGGAAGTAAAGTCTCATGGAGATCTAATAGATCATCAGTTTAAGGATATTCTTAACCTGATTAGACCAGGGGACTTATTAGTCTTCAACGATACAAAAGTCATCCCTGCTCGACTTCATGGCAAAAAAGAGACTGGCGGCATCGTAGAGCTATTAATTGAGCGCATTAGCGGTGATAAGCAAGCTTGGGTACAAATTAGGGCCTCAAAAGTACCCAAGACTGGTTCCATTGTGCATATTCATAACCATGCCGGCGAGACTTTTCCTGTAGAGATGATTGGATATGACGGACGCTTTTATGAGGTTCGCTTTCCTGAAAGTGTATTGACATTATTAGAGCGCTTTGGTGAACTACCCCTGCCTCCTTATATCGAACATCAACCCGATGGTGAGGATGCAAAACGGTATCAAACTGTTGTTGCTAAAAACCCAGGTGCCGTTGCAGCACCAACAGCAGGTCTACATTTTGATGAGCAGATTCTGACGCAGCTTAAAGCACTTGGTGTTCAACAAGCTGCTGTCACTCTCCACGTAGGTGCAGGAACCTTTTCTCCTGTGCGCGAGGAAGATCTTTCTAAACACAAAATGCATCATGAATGGTTTTCTATTCCAGAATCTACCCTGGATGCTATTGAGAAGACTCAAGGTCATGGCGGCAGAATTGTGGCGGTTGGTACTACCAGCCTAAGGGCACTAGAGAGCCATGCATTAACAGGACAAAAGAGTGGAGAAACTAATCTATTTATTACGCCCGGCTTTCAATTTAAGGCTGTGAACTGTCTCTTGACCAATTTTCATCTGCCCAAATCCACCTTATTAATGTTGGTCAGTGCTTTTGCGGGCATGGATAATATTCGTTCTGCTTATCAACATGCAATTGCTCAGAAATATCGCTTCTTTAGTTATGGGGATGCCATGTTTCTTTGTCGACTTGAAAATACTAATCTATGACCAAACCTGTTCACTTTCACATATTGGCGCGCGACTCACAAAGTCCTGCGCGACTCGGTCAACTAGATTTACCTCATGGCACAGTACAAACTCCGATTTTCATGCCTGTAGGCACTTATGGCACCGTCAAAGCAATGACGCCGCGCGACCTACATGAAGCTCAAGCACAGATTATTCTCGGAAACACTTTTCATCTTTGGCTTCGCCCTGGTTTGGATGTGATCAAAAAGCATGGTGGCCTACATCGCTTTATGGGATGGGACAAACCAATTTTGACTGATTCAGGTGGTTTTCAAGTATTTAGTCTAGGTGCTTTAAGAAAAATTTCTGAGGAAGGTGTGACTTTTGCCTCCCCTATTAATGGCGATAAGTTGTTTATGTCCCCAGAAGTCTCTATGGAGATTCAAGCAGTTCTCAATAGCGACATTGCAATGCAGTTTGATGAGTGCACACCCTATGAAACCAAAGGGCTGCCTACTTCTGAGAAGACCGCGCGCGCCTCACTTGAGATGTCCTTACGTTGGGGTGATCGCTCACTCAAACGCTTTAGAGAACTCAATACTGGCAATGGGCTTTTTGGCATTGTGCAAGGTGGCATGTTTGAGAACCTACGCGAGTTTTCTTTAAATGCAGTAAGCCAACAAGGCTTTGATGGAATTGCAATTGGCGGTCTTTCCGTAGGTGAGCCAAAACCTGAATTCGAACGCATTCTTCAATTCACTGCACCCAAGCTACCAGAACATATGCCTCACTACCTCATGGGTGTAGGCACACCAGAAGACTTGATGTTGGGGGTGAGTCTTGGCATCGATATGTTTGACTGCGTCATGCCCACGCGTAATGCTCGTAATGGATGGTTGTTTACGCGCTTTGGAGACCTTAAGCTACGCAATTCTGGGTACAAAGATGATGATCGCCCATTAGATCCCACTTGTACTTGCTATACCTGCCGAAATTTCACACGCTCTTACTTGAACCACCTGCAAAAGGCGAACGAAATCTTGGGCTCACAGCTCAATACCATCCATAACCTCTCATACTATTTACAACTGATGTCCGAAGTCAGAGATGCCTTGAGTAAGGACCGTTTTAGCGCCTATCGCGAGGAATTTCATGCGAATCGTCAGCGTGGGGTTGAGCCTGGGCAGGATTAATAGCCCTAAAGAGGGCAAAACCCCCTCAAATCACCTGTAAAGCCCCATACCGTTTAGAATTGCGGGTTTACGGCTTTTGATTTCAAGCCTAAATACCTGCAGTTTCCAATTGGTCATTAACGGAGGTTTTGTATGTGGATTAGTAATGCTTTTGCTCAGGCTCCTGCCGCGGGCGCAGATGCTGGTGGCTTGATGAGCTTCTTGCCTTTAATTTTGATGTTTGCAGTCTTGTATTTCATCATGATTCGCCCTCAGATGAAGCGTCAAAAAGAAACGAAAGCAATGCTTGCAGCACTTGCAGTTGGCGATGAAGTGCTCACAGTAGGCGGCATCTTTGGCAAAGTTACTGCGCTCAAGGATGATGTTGTCACTGTTGAGATTGCCGCCAATACACAAGTGCAATTACAAAAAGGTGCCATCACCACAGTATTGCCAAAGGGCACCTTAAAGTCTGCTTAATACATTTGCTTAAAAGTATCTCAACATGAATCGCTACCCACTCTGGAAATATATTGTCATCGCTGTTGCACTTTTAATCGGCGGACTGTACTCATTACCCAATTTCTATGGTGAGGCGCCAGCGGTTCAAGTGTCATCTGCCAAACCAACCACCAAGGTTGATTTGGCGACACAGTCGCGAGTTGAGAAAATTTTGGCAGATGCTGATATCACTAGTACTGGTGTATTTTTCGAGAGCACAGGGAATGTTGGCTCTCTCAAGGTTCGTTTTAACAATACCGATATTCAGTTGCGAGCACGTGATGTATTGCAACAAAAGCTCAATATTGATCAAAATGATCCGAGCTACACCGTTGCCTTAAACCTCCTATCCAATACGCCGGCTTGGTTAAGCGCTATCAATGCACTGCCTATGCCATTGGGCTTGGACTTGCGAGGCGGAGTCTACTTTCTCTTACAAGTGGACATGAAGGGTGCAGTACAGAAGAAAATCAGTTCTCTTGCCACGGATATTCGCGGCCAACTTCGCGATAAAAATATTCGTCATCAAGGAATTGATCGCAACACAGATTCAATTTCAATCAATTTTGGCAGCGGTGATGAGGCAGAAGTAGCACGTACACTTTTAAATTCTGTTCAACCTGATCTTATTTGGCTCGTAAAATCCAGCGGCAGCTCAGCCAAGCTATCTGGAGAATTTAAGCCCAAAGCCTTAAAAGAAATTCAAGACAACGCGGTTAAACAAAACATCACTACCTTAAATAAGCGCGTGAATGAGTTGGCAGTAAAAGAGCCGGTCATTCAACAACAAGGTGCCGAGCGCATCGTAGTTCAACTTCCCGGGGTACAAGATACTGCTCGTGCCAAAGATATTATTGGCCGTACCGCTACGCTCGAAGCACGCTTAGCAGACCCTCTCATTTCGACGATTGCGGTTGGAGAAACTCCTCCACCTGGCACTGATGCATTCCGCTTTGGCGAAAACCGTATGGGTGTATTTAAAAAATCAGTAATTTTTAGTGGCGACCGGATTACCGATGCAAGTGCTGGTTTTGATCAAAACCAGCGCCCTGCCGTAAATATCTCTTTAGATGCAGCTGGTGGCCGCGTCATGCAAGAAATAACCCGCGAAAACATCGGCAAACCCATGGGCATGATTTTGTTTGAAAAAGGCAAAGGGGAAGTGCTCACGATTGCTACTATTCAAAGTGAATTTGGTTCTAAATTTCAAATCACCGGCCAGCCAACAACTGAAAGCGCTAATGACCTCGCACTTCTATTGCGTGCTGGCTCATTAGCAGCTCCAATGGAGATTATTGAAGAGCGTGCAATTGGACCTAGCTTGGGCGCAGAGAATATTGAAAAAGGCTTCAAATCGTTATTAATTGGATTTGCTGCTATTTCGATTTTTATGATTGCTTACTACCTCTTGTTTGGCACTTTCTCGGTAGTTGCATTGGCAGTGAACTTGTTGCTTCTCATCTCCGTACTATCGATGTTACAAGCCACACTTACCTTGCCTGGCATCGCAGCGATGGCACTTGCGCTCGGTATGGCGATTGACTCTAACGTTTTAATTAATGAACGTATTCGTGAAGAGCTACGCAATGGCTCATCCCCGCAAACTGCCATTGCAGTGGGCTTTGATAAAGCTTGGGCCACTATCTTAGACTCTAACGTGACCACCTTGATTGCAGGTTTAGCGCTCTTAGCATTTGGTTCTGGGCCCATTAAGGGCTTCGCCGTTGTGCACTGTCTGGGTATTTTGACTTCCATGTTCTCGGCTGTTTTCTTCTCTCGCGGTCTTGTCAACCTTTGGTATGGCAGACATAAGAAGATTCAAAAACTCGCGATCGGCCAAGTTTGGCGCCCACAGGAGAAATAAGCCATGGAATTTTTCAGAATCAAAAAAGATATTCCGTTTATGCGCCATGCTTTGGTGCTCAACGCAATTTCCTTAATCACTTTTTTAGCGGCAGTTTTTTTCCTCTGGCACAACGGTCTGCATCTGTCGATCGAATTTACCGGTGGTACCGTCATGGAAGTGACTTACCCACAAACTGCACCTCTCGACTCTATCCGCTCTAAGGTTGAAAAATTAGGTTATACCGATACCCAAATTCAGAACTTTGGTAGCTCTCGCGATGTCATGATTCGCCTTCCTTTGCAAAAGGATGCTGAAGGTAAGCTGATCTCCTCAGCCGATCAAAGTAACGCCGTCATGCAAGCGCTGGATCCTGCTGGAACGGGTGTGAAGCTTCAGCGCGTTGAGTTTGTTGGGCCACAAGTTGGGCAAGAACTCGCCATCGATGGTCTTAAAGCATTGATTTTTGTCGTGATTGGAATCGTGCTCTACCTTTCCTTCCGTTTCGAATGGAAGTTTGCGGTAGCGGGCATCATTGCTAACTTGCATGACGTCGTCATCATTTTGGGGTTCTTTGCTTTTTTCCATTGGGAATTTTCACTTTCTGTCTTAGCCGCTATCCTGGCAGTACTTGGCTATTCCGTGAATGAATCCGTGGTGATCTTTGACCGTATTCGCGAAAACTTCCGCAAGTATCGCAAGATGAACACCCGCGAAATTATTGATAACGCGATTACGAGCACCATTAGTCGTACTGTGATTACTCACGGCAGCACGGAGATGATGGTTCTAGCTATGCTGATCTTTGGTGGTCCAACACTGTTTTATTTCGCTTTAGCGCTCACCATTGGTATTTTGTTTGGTATTTACTCGTCTGTGTTCGTTGCAGCGGCACTAGCTATGTGGCTTGGTGTTACACGAGAAGACTTGGTCAAGGGCGACAAAAAACCGGATGACAATGCTCGTAATGACGACCCCAATTACGGAGCCAGGGTCTAGAAAAAAACCGTTTTAAGCGAGTTGTCGATCAAGGGCAGCCAAGATTCTTTGGGTTGCACCTTGATGCTCTATGGAATAGGTCTTTGCTGCAACGCTCATCTTTGTCAACTCATCGTGATTGAGAAGCAACGCTTTAAGGGACTCCATGAGTGCGATGGTTTCTCCGAGCAAGGCATCCCCTTTAAGTCGCTTTGCTGCTCCTATAGCGATAGCGTCTAACGCAGCCTGTTGGAAATTATAGGTGTACTCACCCAACAACACGGGGCAACCAGCAGCACAAGCCTCAATGAGATTTTGCCCGCCGAAAGGCAATAAACTTCCACCCATGACGACTAGATTCGATGCACTGTAATACATTGGCATCTCGCCCATCGAATCACCCAAGATCACCTGACATTCAACACTCTCGTTTGGAACATCTCCCCACTCGGAGCGACGACGAAATGTCATTCCAGATCCATTAATCAAGTTGGCCACCTCAGTGAAACGCTCAGGATGACGCGGCACAACACAAAGTAGCGGCTCCACAGTAAAGGCATGATTCAGGAGCAAATCTTTCCAGGCTTTGAGAATGATTTCTTCTTCACCATCGCGGGTACTTGCAGCACATACCATTAAGCGTTGACTTGTCTGCAGCGTTTCTTGCCATTCCTTACCGCGAGCAATCAAACGAGGATCGAGGGGCACATCAAATTTGAGATTGCCCGTAATAACAACATTACGAACACCCAAACTCCGATAGCGCTGCGCATCAAACTCGGTTTGCGCCAATATACCTGCAAATGCTTGAAATAAGGCTCTTCCCGCTCTTCCAAAAAGACCTACACGACGAGCACTTCTCTCCGATAAACGTGCATTGACCAAAAAGAGCGGTAAACCTAATTCGGCACATCGAAATACTACGGTGGGCCAAGCTTCGGTTTCCATAAAAAGACCAAACTTCGGCTGAAATGTTTTTAAGAAATGCTCAACACACCAACAAAGATCATAGGGCAAGTAAACCTGTCGAATTTGCCCATTCGCTATTGCCTCACCAAAAAGTTGTTTGCCAGTCCTACGACCATTCAAGGTCATATGGGTCAACAATATGGATTGGCCACGTGCGAGATAGGCATCAATAATGGGTTGTGCCGCCCGCGTCTCACCGACTGAGACCGCATGAATCCATACAGCTCCCTTAGTTATCGGTTTTGTATAACCAAAACCCAAACGCTCTGGGATGTGATGCATATAGGCAAAAGAATGGCGAGCTCGCCAAGCAAGACGCACAAATGCTAATGGCAGCAACAAATGCCAAAGCAACTGATATATCGCAAACCAGAATCGGGGTCTAGCCCCGTATTCCGCAGGGGAGCTCACACTCACTTTTTCAGGCGTTCGGTCAATTCGACCGCCTTACCAAGATACGATGAAGGTGTCATTTCTAATAAACGCGCTTTTGCATCCTCAGGAATCTGCAAGCCACGAATAAAGTTTTGTAAATCCGCTTGATTGATGCCTTTGCCTCTCGTGAGCTCTTTTAATTGCTCATAAGGATTCTCAATGCCATAACGACGCATCACGGTTTGAACGGGTTCAGCTAATACTTCCCAGCATGCATCCAAATCTGCAGCAATCGCTGCATGATTGACTTCCAACTTGCCAAGACCGCGCAGTGCACTGTCATAGGCTAAAACGCTATGCCCCAATGCAGGCCCTAAATTACGCAATACTGTTGAGTCCGTTAAGTCACGCTGCCAACGAGAGATTGGTAATTTCTCTGCTAAATGACGCAATAAAGCATTGGCAACCCCCAAGTTACCTTCGGAGTTTTCAAAATCAATCGGGTTCACTTTATGTGGCATCGTGGAGGACCCAATTTCGCCAGCTTTGGTGCGCTGCTTAAAGTAGCCCACTGAGATATAGCCCCAAAAGTCACGATCCATATCAAGCAAAATGGTATTGGCACGTGCAATGGCATCAAATAACTGCGCCATACCATCATGTGGTTCAATTTGAATCGTGTATGGATTAAAAGTCAGGCCAAGGCGCTTCTCAACCACACTCTTTGAAAAACTTTCCCAATCGAAATCCGGATAAGCAGAAATATGGGCATTGTAGTTACCCACTGCACCGTTCATTTTGCCCAATAATGGTACCGCTGCAATGGAATCGATGGCACGCTCTAAGCGTTTAGCAATATTGGCAATTTCTTTACCCAAGGTACTTGGTGAAGCGGGTTGACCGTGCGTGCGAGACAACAAAGGCACTTTGGCATGCTCAATCGCTAAGTCTGTGAGCACTGCATGTATTTTGCGTAACTGTGGCAAGAGCACTTCATCGCGCGCACCACGTAACATCAAACCATGTGAAGTATTGTTAATGTCTTCAGAGGTGCAAGCAAAGTGAATGAACTCACTTGCTTTGAGTAAATCCGTTCTACCAGCTACTTTTTCTTTTAAGAAATACTCGACAGCCTTTACATCGTGATTGGTAACGGCTTCAATTTCTTTAATCCGCTGTGCATCTGCATCCGAAAAATGTTCTGGAAGCGAGAGTAAAAAGGCTTCGTCGGCTGCGCTGATTTTTGGCATATCGGGCAAACCTGCTGCCGCTAGCGCCAATAACCAATGAATTTCTACAAATACACGTTGACGCATGAATGCCGCCTCAGATAACCAAGGACGTAAAGCATCTAGCTTGCCGGCATAACGACCGTCTAGAGGGGAAAGAGCATTAAGGGTGGAAAGCGGCTGACTCACAAATATGGCCTTTATTTTGGGGATGAGATGGTTCAATAAAACCTAATTTTAATGCGTTCCAGACCCAAGCAAGCCCGAGTTTTGATAGCTATACTGTGCAGTATGAAACTCATCGGATCCCTCACTAGCCCCTACGTACGCAAGGTACGAGTCCTTTTTTTGGAAAAAAAGCTTGAAGTTGACCTGCAATTAGACAATGTATGGTCAGCAGATAGCAAAATCAGCAATTCCAACCCCCTAGGCAAGGTTCCCTGCCTCATTTTGGATGATGGTGAAGCTATTTATGATTCTCGTGTCATTGTGGAATATGGTGATAGCCTAAGCCCAGTCAGCAAACTCATTCCCACAGAGAACCGGGAACGCGCAGAAGTCAAAACCTGGGAAGCCTTGGCTGATGGCATCATGGACGCAGGGATTTTGGCTCGTCTAGAGCGCACGTGGCGTCCGGAAAATGAACAGAGCACTGCCTGGGTCGAGCGCCAAATTGGCAAAATACAAAAAGCATTGGAACAAATGTCAGAAAAGCTTGGTGACAATGCGTGGTGTCACGGCAATCAAATAACTTTGGCTGATATCGCTGTTGGTTGCGCTATTGGATATTTACTATTCCGTTTCCCAGAAATTCAATGGCAAACACAACATCCCAATTTAGATCGCTTGTATCAAAAGTTGTTGCAACGTTCTTCGTTTATTGAAACAGAACCGCCTGCCGCCTAAAAAGTCGTTAGATTGTTTCAATTAGGCAGAAATGATTCCGCCCCCCAGACAAATATCGCCGTTATATAAAACTGCAGATTGCCCTGGAGTAATTGCCCATTGCGCCTCTTGGAAATGCAAACTAAAGTCTGTCGCACTATTTTCTCCAAGCAGCGTACATGCAGAATCTGCCTGACGATAACGTGTCTTTGCAGAATAACTACCCGCTACCGGTGGAGCACCTGCAATCCAACTAGCATCAATCGCCTCAAGCTGATTAGCCAATAACCATGGGTGTTCGTGCCCCTGCACGACATATAGCGTATTGCTTGCCAAATCTTTACGAGCAACATACCATGCATCGCCATTGCCGTCTTGACTACCACCCAAGCCAATCCCTTTGCGCTGCCCCAAGGTAAAAAATGCTAATCCCATATGCTCGCCCACAATTTTTCCTTCAGGCGTTTTGATGGGCCCCGGTTCACGCGGTAAATAACGATTTAAGAATTCACGAAATGGTCTTTCACCAATAAAACAAATTCCGGTGGAATCTTTTTTCTTAGCATTGTGTAAACCAATTTTTTCAGCGATGACGCGTACCTCAGTTTTAGGAATTTCACCCAACGGAAATAACACGTTTGCCAATTGTTGTTGGGTTAAACGATGTAAAAAATAACTCTGGTCTTTGCTAGCATCCAATGCTTTGAGAAGTTGCACTTGGCCAGCCTCATGACGCACGCGTGCGTAGTGTCCTGTGGCTATGGCATCTGCACCCAAGCTCATTGCATGATCTAAAAATGCCTTGAATTTGATCTCAGCATTGCAAAGCACATCGGGATTTGGAGTGCGCCCTGCAGCATATTCCCGCAAAAATTCAGCAAAAACCCGCTCACGGTATTCCGCAGCAAAATTGACCGCTTCTACGTCTATCCCTATTAAATCTGCCACAGAAACGACATCGAGCCAATCTTGACGGGCGGAGCAATATTCATCGTTATCATCGTCCTCCCAATTCTTCATAAAAAGACCTACAACCTCATAACCCTGCTCTTTCAGCATCCAGGCTGCGACCGACGAATCCACGCCCCCAGACATGCCAATAACGACTTTCTTAGGGTTTGAAGGCGGGATTGCTGAAGAATTGAGCTGGATCATCAAAAAATGCGAGAATTCAATATAAGCTGATACCTATCATTGTAGAAGCCTAAATAGAAATTGGTCTATGAGGGGTCTAGCCTGAATTCTTTATGTATAAGGGTAACCATATATACGCTTACGCGCATATATACATAAAATAGTTTTTTAAAATTTTGCTTTT
>JACCDO010173531.1_pt1 | contig 53645 bp, 55 predicted proteins | sample 7446101 | NCBI WGS metagenome assembly JACCDO01 (sample SAMN15323440, study PRJNA562643) | freshwater metagenome | isolation source: river surface water | place: USA:Blue River Watershed | collected 2017-08-16 | reverse complement strand
TCATACCCATGACTCCAAGATCCCAACCCTTTATGACTCGGCCTGTACCAATCACAAATTGAAAAGGTTTTCCTCGATCATGTGTAGAATCAAATTGAGATCCATCATCAAGAAAACCTGTGTAATGAACAAAGAGGAGAGCGCCTTTGACGGCCTCTCTCCCCTCTCCAATATGAATGTCTGTAATTTCTAAATCTCTTATCATCTTAGATAACATTTTCTAGAAGGATCAGAATAATTCCAATGATCGATCCACCAGCGATAACACCTGCAGCGAGTGTTTCTTGGTTATCAACAAATGCTCTGTAACCAAGAGATTCCTTATCTTTGCAAGTTTTTCTCGCAACCCAAAAGATAAGTGTTCCTAAGGCCATCGACCATGCATCAGTGAATCTTAGAACAAATCCAAGACCAAGACCGACACCTGAGAGAGGAAATTTTCCTTTCATTTTTTTGTTTAAAATCTCAAACACAACCCCAAGAACTGCACCAATCACGGCGGCAATTTGAGCAGTAATGTGAAGGTTGCTTAAGCCTTTAGTTAAGACTTCAGAAACTCCTTTCCAAACAGAAGCACTTGGAAGTGGCAGAGTATCAGATGTGAAAAGAGAAATATCTCCGTGGAAGAGTGTGTAAAAAACTGGAACCGCAACTAATCCGCCAGCAAAAATACCTAAAATATGTCCAATTGCTTGGTGACGAGGCTTTCCTCCTAGCATGTAGGCCGGCTTAATATCCATAAGAAGGTTACTTGCATTAAGGGATACCTCTGAAGTAATCCCGGCCGTCATAAGATTCGTTGTTACATTTCCTGGAGCAAGAGCACCATAAGTAATTTGAGTTAATTTTCCAAGAGCTCCACCAGGAGTAATAGCAGTAAGCCCCGTAGAAGTTACTGCGATAAGAGTGAAAACAAACACCAGTGGAATCGCAATAAGTCCAAGCCACCATTCAATACCAAACCAAATATGACCAAGATAAACTGTGATGGCACCAAAAACAGGAATACCGACAGCAAAAACCCACATAGGAAGTTCAATTTTTTCTAGCACATCTTGTTTCTTCTCACCTTTGGAGAACATCTTTTGAAAACTTTGAATGATAATCTCTGGTTTAGAAAAAAATGTGTAAAGAGAAGATGTCGTCATCATCGCAGCTCCACCCCAAAGCGCCCACATGGTAATCGCTTTAAAGTTAGCACCTGTAATAACTCCTGCATCAATCATAATTGGAGCAAGAATAAAGTAGTTAACAAATCCACCAATGAGAATCGACATTGCTGTCTTCATACTCATAAGTCCCCCAGTTCCCATCATCACGATTGATGAATCAAACTGAATCGTTAGATCTTTTAGAGGAGTTCCCATAATTTTTGGGGTCACAAAATTATAAATAAAATCATCCCAGTGATGAGGGATGGCCAAAAATTTAAGTTTAATTTTTTCAAGAAGAACATCCGCTCTCAAAAATTCAATTAAAGCAGAAATACCTGCTCCAACCATGAGAAGCTTCGCCTTGAACATGCCTTGGTTATTTTCATCTGAGTGAAGAGAATCCATCACCACACCAGCTGCGTATCCTTCAGGAAATGGAAGTTGCTCTTCATTGATAAATCTTCTTTTGAGTGGGAACGCAAAAAGAACTCCCAAGATCGCAAGAACCACAATCCACCAAAAAGTCTGCCACATAGGAATTACTTCGCCAGTAACCATCATGTACGCCGGGATTGAGGCCATCATCGGAGCGGTCATATAACCAGCACTCGTCGCAATACTCTGCATCGCATTATTTTCAAGAATAGACATTGGAGTACTTAAGTTAAACTTCGCTAGCATTTTAAAAAAGGCGTAGGAGAGAATCACCGAAGAAATACCCACCCCAAGAGTCCAACCAGTTTTAATCCCAATGTAAAGATTGGTTAAACTTAAAACCCCACCCAAAATCATACCTGTTAGAGCTGATCGAAGGGTTAATTGAGGCATATCACCTTGATAAACGTTTTTAAGCCACCACTCATCTTTTTGCTCAAGTGTCATGGTTCGAACTTGCTCTTCATTTAACTCTTTAATCATGCTGAACCTCGAAAAATAAATTTAATTTTTAAGCCAGAACATTATCAATTTTGACACCGTTAAGGCAAAAAAAAACGACTGATTCACCTCAATATCTAAACCTCACTGATCGTGGTAGGAAAATTTCATAAATCGCTATAAAATATGGAAATGTTAAAATATTATTTTATTTTTCTCACTTTATTAAATCTTACCCACTTAACGGTCTATGCAAACGACCAAGAAAATTTTGTTTATATAAACCGCTATAGCGAATCTACAAAACATTTCAAGAGAGCATTAAAGGAATTTTTTCGTATTAAATATGAATCAGATCAACCCATTTCTTTGGATCAAATTCTGACTCTCGTTGAAAAGTGCAATCCCGATTTATCTTTAAAAGATCCTCAAACTTTTAAAAATGGCTTTGATGTTTGCATGGATTTTTACTATTTTAGTCTTTGGACAGGTCTTGGTAATTTTGACATCGACTTCACCAACTCGGATGATCAAACCATTTCCATTAATGGAGGGGCTTCCTTTATAGGTGGGCAACTTCATATCCCAAAATCTCTTGATTCGAGGTTTATTATTGAAGGAAAATATTGGTATTTTCCTAGTCTGGCCACAAGTGATTCTATTTCTCAAGACCTGAATAATGCCTCATTTTTTCAAGGAATTTTAGCTAATCAAAAAAGATGGATTGGTTCTGATTGGAGTTATCGCATTGGTTTAAATGTCATTAAGGCCCCAATCATCAAAAACACGAGTGAAAGCATTCTCATAGAAAATCTGAATTTAAAATATCGAACTGCTTTTTCCATGGGTCCTCTTATTGGTTTTAAATTTGCTTTCGATCGCTCGAAATGGATTAAGCATTTGGCCTATTTAGATTTTTCACCACTACTGCTGACTGATTCAAAAGCTTTTCATAGGCCTTTTGGAAACTACTCAGTTAAATTAGATTATAAGTACTTCATCCATAAAAGATGGGCCTTAACTTTTGGGATTGAAAGAACCCAATTTATGACTAAGGAAGACATCCTGGCTAAAAATTTAATTTATGGACTTGGAATTCAGCTTTATACTTTCTAGGGAGGAAAGCTCGGTTTATTCCCACTATCGCAAGAATCAGCTCCGACATCAAAATGGAAAGTATTGGTTACATTACTAACATCCCAAGAGGATAAGTCTTGGTTAAAAAGTGGTGCATAACCAAAGATATAACTCATATCGGTTACGTTAGAGGTATCCCACAAAGAAATATCTTGGTTAAAATTTGTATTGGCAAACAAGTAGCTCATATCTGTTACATTCGATGTGTCCCATTCGGAAATATCCTGATTAAAATTTTCCGCTTGATAAAATAGACCACTCATATTCGTTACATTTGAAGTATCCCAATGACTAATGTCTTGGTTCATGGATGTAGCTCCTCTAAACATCTCCAGCATACTTGTTACATTTGAAAGATCAGGAGCATCGATCGCATTAATTTCTAAATTGGCACAACCAGAAAATGCCATATACATTGTATCAACTTTGAGATCTCCCCAATTTTCAACAGAGAGAAGTTTGAGCCTATCACCGGTAAAGCGAAACTCAAAAGCATCTAAGATCGTATCAGTTCCAAAACTTATTTTGATAGTATAGAGTCCAGAAGAAGTGTAGGTATGAGTTTTATCGGAATCGTCCCATGAGGTGATTAAATCATACTCACCATCCCCCCAATTGACTGTGAAAAAATAGTTTTTAGATTCAACTAAAGGCAAAGTGATTTGGTTTGAGTTACTTGATCCATCACTTGTATTTCTTGTATCCCAGGTCGTTACAAACATAGAATCTAAGAGATCTTGCTCAATACTTTCAGCATTTAATGACAGGGAATACGTTTTATTTTTTTCGATACCATCATAATAATTAATTTCTAAGACTTCAGAAAAAGTTCCTAATCTAACAGGAAGAAAGTCTAATAAAAGTGCACAAGATTCATCAGGCTCAAGAATTACCCCTTCCGCACAACTACTCGACTCATTTAAGGTGAAATCAATAAGACGACTTATGCTTTTAATCGTGATGTTAAAATCACCTTTGTTCGTCAAAGTTTTTAATACCTGATAACTTTCTCCCGCCGCTACTTCTCCAAAATTTTGCTCACCAGAGGATTCAATATAACCAGATTTTTTATCAACAAAACCATTAAATTGAAGCCCCTCTCCTTTATTACATGAGATGAAGAGAAACAATAAAGCTATAAATTGATAAAGGCTAAATAACTTAAGCATAATTCCTTGATAGTACTTATCGGTCTTTCTCGTTAATTTAAAAAGTTATGTTCATTGTAAATCATTTACACACCACTGATTTTTCATGCCAATAAATCGTCTTTTTTTTATACAAACCTGATATTAATCAGTCTTTAAAATGATCACGATTGACCTCTTTCCCAAAAATTCGTTTTAAGATGAAGCTAGATAAATAAAGGGGGATATTTCTATGTCTTACTATGCCTTATGGGTCGATAAACAAAATGCTTATATTTATAAATTTACTTCTAAAGAAGTAGAGGAAACTCAACTTCATCACCATGTAGGAAAAGAACATTCAGATAAATCAGAATTTTTCTTTCATGAAATTGCGAAAAAATTAGTGAATGCAAAAGAACTTTTAATTATGGGTCCAGGGATCGCAAAGGATCAATTTAAACATCATTGCGAAAATCACCATCATACAAATTTATCCAAGGCCATTGTTGGAGTTGAATCCATGGAAGCTCACCCGACTAAGTCGATGATGCTTAGCAAGGCCCAAGAGTTTTTCAAAGACTACCATACATGGACGGAAAATTATTAAACTCAAAATATCCCCTTTTTACTAATCAATTAAGGGGATATTTTTCCCATGATTTCTTTATCTAGAATTTTTTATTAGTTTTTTTTGGCAAATCATTTGCAACAAGACTCTTGAGAAATCTTTATCAGGAGATCTTATGAGGGCAATGAATTTAACGATAATCATGTATTTAATGAGTCTCTTCACCATTATTAGTTGTTCAACAAGGCCAAAGATTGAATCTTACTCCAAAACCTCAAATCCCAAGGAAGAAATAACAAAATTAGAGGTCGACCTTCAAAATTCTGACAAACAAAATATCGATCTTTTATCCCATTTTAGTTTTTCTGAAGCCAATATAGCTCTGAAGAATGCGATAAAATATGAAAATGAAAATAAACCAAAGGAAAAAGTCTTAAAAGAATTAGCCTTAGGACACGCCTATCTCGACCAAGCAAAAAGAAAGGCAAGTGAAAATGCTATCATTCTTCAGGATGTTTTAATTGCTCGAGATAATGCGATCAAGCAGGGGGCTAAAAAATATTTTTCTACTGATCTTGGAGAAATAGATAAAGAAGTTAAGGCGAAGACCTATAAAAATGAGACAAGAAAATTTAACCTTAATGAGGTGAAAGAAAATTTTCTCGCAAGCTACCTAAATCTTGAACTTCGATCCATAAAGAAAAGACATCTTGCTGAGAGTGAGTTTTATATTAACAAGGCCATAAATAATGGAGCGAGAGAGCTGGCCCCTCGAACTCTTTTGGGAGTTAATAAAAAATTGGAAGATACTGAATATTTCATTTCACAAAACCGTTACAACGAAAAAGAAATTGAAAAAAAATCTTTTGAACTTCTCACTTCAGCGAGAGAGCTAGCTGAAGTCACCGAGTTATCAAAAGAACTCTCAACACTTTCAAAAGAAGAAATGGCCTTAAAAGTTATAGAAGAAAATAAAAAATTGGCCCATACGGAAGAAGAATTAAGTGAAGAGCAGGATGTTAATATGGCCCTCGCACAGAGAAATCGGGCCTTAAACCAAGAACAAGAATTAAACCATATTTATGAAGCCACAAGAAAAAAATTTAGTGAAAACGAAGCAGATGTTTTGCTTGACGGGAAAAATCTTGTCATTCGTTTAAAAGCGCTCTCTTTTCCTACATCAAAAGCAATTCTAACAAGTGAAAATTTTATTGTTCTGAAAAAAGTAGAAAATGTTCTCAATGAATTTGGAGACAGTAAAGTTATTGTAGAGGGACACACAGACTCTACCGGTAGTAAAAATTTTAATCAAAAACTTTCAGAGAAAAGAGCTGACGCAGTGATGGATTACCTTCGCATCAACACACAAGACAATCATATACATTTCATGTCCAAAGGCCTAGGAGACCAACAACCTATTGAAACAAACAAAACCGTTGTAGGTAGGGCCCACAACAGAAGAGTTGATATCATTATTGAACCTATTCAAATTCAAGCAGAAGAACATCATGGACACAGATAGATGAAGTGAAAGTGGCGCACCCTGAGAGATTCGAACTCCCGACCAATTGGTTCGAAGCCAACTACTCTATCCAGCTGAGCTAAGGGTGCACTGAGAGAATTATAATAAGGAAGGATCACCCTGTCAGCTACTGATTAGGGGTGATCCTTAAAAAGATTATTTTTTATTCTGATCTTTTTCAACATTAAGAAGCTCATCTACTTCTTCTATATCAAATTCAGAAAGCCCAAATGGATTATCTTTGGAATTAAGATCTTCATCAACGTAACGCTTACCTAGATTCTCTTCAATCTCATTCAGGGAATCTTGGTCAATATTTTTTCTTTTCTTTTCAATGTCATTCAAGTTCTCGCCCTCAAGAAGTTTATCCTCATCTAGTTTTGCATCATTCAGGATAGCTTCCGCTTGCTCAATTTCATTCTCTAATCGCTCCAGGGCCTTAAGATCTCTTTCGGAATCCTTAATTACAGATTTTTCTCTTTCTTGTCTTTCTAGTTCGGCCAACTCATCTTCAGTCAGCTGAATTTTATCCGCCTGCTTTAAAAGATCATCATTGAGATTATCAAGATTTAATTCTACATCTAACTCATCAAGTTCTTTTTCCGCAATTTTATCTCTTTGCCCAAAAAGTCTAGCTTCCCTAGCTTTTTGTTCTCTTAGATAAGCCTCTTTCGTTTTAGTTATTGCTATATCACCTAACTGAAAATCTCTTTTGGTTTGAGTCACAAGGGCAGTAGCAAAATTATCTGTAAGAGTAATAACCGTCAGTTCCCCTGTTTTATACGTAGGCTGATCAGTAATGTTTCTATTGGATAAACGGTCCTTAAAACCGAAAGTCTCTAAAACATTCCCCATTTCTAATCCATCAGCTCGGCCTCGATCTAAATAAATAACATCTCCAAAGCCAATAATCATTTGCCCTGGATTATAACTTGACATGATGGCAGCCTCGACCATTCTGCTGTTATAGGTTTTTGTGATTCTTTCAATTTTAGGAGTATATGCCGTAATTCTGTCTGATCTTTGTGGGCTTCCTGATACTTCGACGAATTCTACTTCCCATTTATCTTGAAGCTTTCTGATCACTTTTATTTGTCCAACTATCGAGTACTTGTACCCCTCTCGATCAGAGTTCACATGACTTGCTTTTCCCGCAGAGGTATAAATAGAAAACATATCTCCGGGGAGGATCTTCAATGCTTCAGTGAAATTAACGAATGCTCTATCTCCGCGAGTAAAAAAAATGTTTTCATCTGGCCCATTAACAATTGATCCAAAATCTTGAATGATGTTAGTCGAAACAAACGTACTTAAATAAAAACCTTCTTTTACTGAGTAAGCAATCTTTGATGACTTATCAAAACCTAACTTATCATAATTATCCGGTATATCTATTTGATGTTCATATCTAGGTGGATTGTAATTTTCATACTCTCTATTTAAAGAGACCGATCCCGCAGAGATTAAATCATCAACTGTTTCTTCGGATGCATATTGAAAAAAAACACCCTGCTTTGTAAGGTTATTTTTCTCATCAATCCAACCTGGCTTCACATCCTCCCCAAAATTTGCAAGATCACTTGCATTTATATTTCCTAGGGATCCTGGAGTTGCTTCTAACTCATCCGTTGTGAATTTTCCCAGTTTAACTTCGGGAGCAGATGATCCACTTCCAGTTGTAAAAGATAAAATCATTCCAGGTTCAATAAAATGAGGATTCGTAATGTAAGTATTTAATGACCAAATTTTTGGATAATAATATCCACTACCAAATAACTTCTTAGAAATTTTAAATAACCAATCATCTTTTACGACAGAGTATGAATCTACTTTCGCCGTTGTCGCTACTTCGTTCCATTCATTATCTGAAATCTGACCTTGGATGTTTTGGGCCTTCGAAAGTAGCTCTCTTTCTTCTTTACCGACATCAAATATTTTTGTTTCCGTTATCTTTTTTGCGTTCTCATCAACTTTTTTTAAATCTTCTTTTTCAGAAACTTTTTTCTCTCCCTCACCGATATCAAGCTTAAACTCTTCAAGTTCATCCGTACTCGAAGCGCTTAAGTTTTCTGTTTCTTTACCATCAGGAGTCTCAGACGTTTCTAAATCATCTAGATTCACAGAATCAACATCAGTAATTTCTTCTCCACTACTGGCGGCTTGATCCCCAGAATCGGATTCAATAGATTTTTTTTCAGTTTCAGAACTAGACATGGTCTCTGTTCCTGATTCTGTAGGTTCTCCTGCTTCAGACACATCCGATGAATTTTTCTGTTTTTCTTCCGGTCCAGGATCTGAAGTTGTTGATTCAAAGGCATCATTGGGAGCATCAGATACTTCTGATACTTCAGAAATGTCCCCCTCTGCTGTGCCTTGAGCAAATAATTTAGGCGCAATTGCAGAGGATAATATAAAAGAGAATAAAAATGCTTTATTCAAATTCAATCAATTTCCTTATTTAAAAAGTCTCAAATACGTCTCGCAACATGGATTCGTATTGTTCTTTTTTGTCCGTTAAATTTAATTTATCCATACAAACAACCGCTTTTTTTAATGCCATTAACACAACACCAGATTGGGCATGATTCGAAATAATATCCTCAAATATTTGTAAGGATAAATCATATTGTCCCTGCGTTAAGAAAAGTTCACCCATTTCAAATTTTGCCCTCGTTTTAATGATGGGAGATCCTTGAGAGTCAAGTTGTTGGAAAATTTTCATCGCTTCTGTGGAATTTGATTTCTTTAGTGACATTGCTTTTCTAAATAGTTCAATCTGGGATTCAATATTTGATGAGACTGCAGGTGTTGGTGAGTTTTTATTCAAACTATTAGTAAAGACGTCTACGGTTTCAGCATTATCATTTACTGAGGCCATGAGGGATTCATCTTCTTTTAATTCATTCATTAGAGAAGGTTTTCCTGTGTTTGGATTTTCCTTTAATTCCTCAAATTTTTTACTTAATTCTTCGTATTTTAAAAGAAGTTTATCGTATTGTTCTCGGGACACTGTCTGGGAGGCTTTCTTATTTGAATCTTCCCCTTCTACCATCGATCTTTCTAAATCTTTATACCATGAGCAAGATGCAAGTAAGAATATTGATAAAACCATGATGGTTGATGAGCAGAATTTCAAATTGTCCTCCATGACATTTCAATTATTTTGACTTTGCCTTATTTTTATTCTAATTCCATATCAATTTTAGTCAAGGAATCGTCGTGAATAGTTTTATTGAAAGTAAACAACTCTATTATTTAAAAGTAAGAGTTCCAAAGGATGAAGCCTATTTTGTGTATTTTACTCTGGAATCAAATGAAGGAGTATGCCATTTTTCAACTTCTGATGATTCTTTAAGACAGCAGTACCGAGATATAGACATTAACTCAACAATTGAGTTTAAAGACATCTTGCTAAAACTCATCAATAAGCTTCAGCAAGAAATCAGATTAGATATTATGGCCGAAAAAATCACTCAAGATTGCTAATTAAATCGAAAATATCCTCATGATGAGTTTTTGTATTCACTTTTTCCATAACTTTCGCCAGGCATCCCTTTTCATCAATTAAAAAACTTTGCCTTAATATTCCGTCATATTTTTTACCCATGAACACTTTAGGCCCCCAACTTTTGTAGCTCAAAGCAACCAGATGATCTGGATCAGAAAGGAGTTGAAAATTTAAGTCATACTTTTCTTCGAATTTTTTTAATTTATCTACAGGGTCTGGGCTGACTCCTAATACGACAAGATTTAATTTTTTTAACATTTTCTCAGAGTCGCGAAGTCCGCAGGCCTGCGTTGTGCAACCAGGGGTCATGGCCTTCGGATAAAAATACAAAAGAACCTTTTTCCCTTTAAAATGACTGAGTTTAACTAACTCCTCATTCTGATTAAGAAGCTCAAAATCAGGAGCTTTTTTTCCAATGTCAAAATGTCCCTTCTCAATTGTTTTCTTAGTCATTTTTTTTACCATACAAACTCCTTGATCTATGGATTGTCTTATAAAAATTCATCTGATTTAATCATATTCCTATGACTAATTCATTTCTAACTTATTTACTCCAAGTTTTGTTCCTATCTTGTCTAATACTTAACTTTATCATTGAGAATTACTTATATTTAAGACAAATAATTTGCCTTAAATCGCATAGAGATCAAACCCCGTCTGATTTTTCAAATTTCATTTCACTTTCTGAACACCAAACCGCAATTGATTATTCCGTATTAAAATTAACATCTAGCTTTTTCTATCATTTTTTCAATCTCTTAGTATTTATTTACTGGTTTCCTTTACGTGGGATTAATGACCTCTATAAAATTTTTGATCCTCAAAATATTCATGTTGAAATATTGTTTTTACTTTGTTTTTTTATCATTAATTTTCTTCTTCAATTACCTTGGTCTATCTATACAACTTTTTTTATCGAAGAAAAGTTTGGGTTTAACAAAACAACTCCGAAACTTTTCTTTCAAGACAAAATAAAGTCCTTAATTCTAAGCTTTATTATCTTAACTCCTCTTTTATATGCCATTTTTGGAATACATGCTTATTTTTCAGATCATTGGTGGATCCTAGCTTTTTTAACTTTTGTTGGATTTCAATTTTTTATTCTTTGGATTTATCCCACATTTATTTCTCCGCTTTTTAATAAATTTTCTCCTCTTGAGGATAATGTCCTCAAAGAAAAAATTATGAATCTCATGGCAAAAGATAACTTTACTCTGAAAGAAGTTTTCATTATGGATGCATCCAAAAGAAGTGCTCACGGGAATGCCTATTTTACTGGTCTAGGGAAGAATAAAAGAATCGTTTTTTTTGATACTCTCATAAAAGAACTTAATCATGATGAAATTCTAGCGATTCTTGCTCATGAACTAGGCCACATGAAATTCAAGCATATCCAAAAATCTATTATTTTATCTCTTTTCTTCAGCTTGATAGGATTTTATCTTTTGTCTTTAGCTTCAAATACTATTTGGTTTTTTGAAGGTCATTTTATCAAGGGCAAGTCTTTTGGACTATTACTACTTATTTTTCTTCAAGTAGTTCCCAATTATACGTACATTTTATCTCCATTTTTTTCATGGTTCTCACGAAAAAACGAATTTCAATCAGATCGATTCGCCGCTGAGAAAACTTCTGCTCTTGATTTAATATCTGGTCTTCTTAAGCTTTATAAAAAGAACTCATCACCAGTGGTGACAGACCATTATTTTTCTCTATTTTACCACTCTCACCCTCCCGCCAAGGAAAGGATTGATCACTTAAGACTCTTGTCCAACAAGTCCAGTGAGTGATTCCCTTAGAAATTTAAAATATGGCTGACGATACTTTTCGATTTCATTATGTAACTCGTGATAACCGTGCTCAATTATTTTTAATTGGGCATTTTTTTCGATTTTTGTGAAGTAATCCATAACATATTTGGGATGAACTAAAACATCATCAGTTCCCACTGAACAATACAATGGACAATTAACTCTTAAAGGGCGAGTAAAAACTTCCTTGCTTGTCTTAAGCAATTCCCAATACAGTTTTGAATGTATCTTTAATGTATTAAACTCATCTTTTACATAAGCCTCATAAATTCTTGAGTCATGTGATAATTTTTTTAAATCAAGCATTCCTGATAACGGAATACTTGGCAACTTCGACAAGCAGTCAAAAAGTATTCTTGGATTTTTCGCGAGGAAACTTCCCAGCGCTCCCCCTCCTGCGACTGCTGGAGAACTCAAATAAACTTTTTCTGGATAGAATTTTTCATCTACAACATTTTGAACAAAATGAGAGGTAATAAGACCACCCATTGAATGACCAAAAAGTAAGTATGATTTCATTGAATATTCTTTTTTAAGGTATCCAATAATTGCCAATAAATCCCTAGAAAAATTGTCAAACTTTTCTACATACCCTCTTTTTCCCCCACTGCGACCATGACCTCTTAAGTCATAAATGGCTATATTGAAATTCTGAGCAAAAAGTTTCAGCATATATTCATGCCTTCCAAGATGCTCTCCAAGACCGTGGGTAACAATCAGCCATTTTCCACTTCCTGTTTCTCTAATCAAGCATTTAATTAATGTCCCATCAAATGAAATAATATCCTTATACTCATTGTTCATATTTTTCCTCTTTTATCCAAGATCATTTGTTTTATAATTAAAATATGTATTGCCCAGTATGCTTCCAAGACACAATGAAAATACGCTCCAATGGAGTGGTTAAATTGGCCTTTAATGGTAAATCAAAGAATACTTCTTTGTTTACCTATAATCTCCAAAAAGAGACTCAAGATCAACTAGAAGCAAAACTTAGAGATAAAATTGCGGATTTTTTAAAATTTTACTCAGAGTTGAATCACAAAACACCAATCAAAAATTTTGAAGCTTTTTCTTCTGATTTCACTTGTCTTGATGGGTGTAGCATTAGTATCTCTACGAAAGTAAGTATTATTGATGTTTTATTTACTCAGCAAAAAATCGAAAAAATTCTCAATGAAGAAGCTTTAAAATATTCAATTATTATAAATCTTAAACATGACGACTAAAAAGAAAGCTTTAATTTTAATTCAAATTCTACAAATCCCTTTAGTTTAAATGAGTCTGGATATTTATAAGCATCAATATAGGCATCTAGTTGAAGTCCTCTGCTATCTTCAAGTAATTCCATTAGATTTAAATCTGTAACTTTAAAATCAAGACAGGTCTCCATTTGGCATAATTCAAGAAAATTAAAACCATTTTCTTTCAAGGATATATGATGCTTAACCAAAAGGTCCTCAAACTGATTTTCATAATTTTTTATATTCTTTATTTCAACAAACAGAGAGTCATTCATAATATGAGAACTTTTAATTAAGTTTTTAAACTCTTCTTTCTGATTTAGAAATCTCCTCATTTTTGCAGGATTGCTAGAATTAATGATGAACATTCGAGGAAGGTTTTCCGTATAAAGATGCTTACTTGGATTTTCATTGTCATATCTCAAAATCGACAATTCTTTACCATAGTCAGTTGATTCACTTGTGAGATTTAATGATTTTTGTTCCAAAATTTTTTCTAATGGAGCAAATTCAATTTTATCCAAAAGAACTGTTTCAAAAATTGGCTCCCAATTTTTATCATTCTCTATTTCTCGAGTTGCTATGCGAACCCCTAAACGATCAACAAATTGAAAATTGACGTCAGATCTGCCTGTAAAAAATCGTTCATACCAGGGAACCTTTCTTAAGCTATCTTTAGTTGGCTCAATGTAGAAAAACACCCTTTTAATTCTTATCGATTTTAAATACTCATCGGGAATCTCTGGAAGTTTTTGCGTCAAAGAAAGTCTCATTTTACCAGCACCAAGACTTGCTCCAATATTCATAAACATTTTGGCAAATCCGCCAGCAATAAAACCAATTTTACTTACAGATGAATTAAATTCACCTAGCTCTTTATCCCCTAATGGCACAACAAGAGGAACGATGGTGTACTCTCCATCTCCATAGGCCGATGCAGTGGATGTCGCTTTAACAGCGTTTTTGATTGTACTTTCACGCCCACAACCGAGCAGGAGGCAAATTATCAATATAGTCCAAATTTTTTTCATAAAAATCTCTCTGTGGACCTATTCTATGGGGGCGAATAATTTTTTTACACCAATCCTGTTAATTTTTCACAGAGAGGTGTCTCATTTTATGACAGTGCTAAAATGCGATCATAAAAAGGAAATGAGAATTGAAGTTTTTAATAATTGCCTATTTATTTTGCAACACCTTATACGCACAGACTTGGAAAACACTTCCCAAGGGTGTTCGTATTGTAGGATATCGAAATGTAACCACATCAAAAATTGAGTCCAATTTCAATCCTGTTGGAGACGAGGGGAAACTTGGAACTCAATTTAGAATCGATGCCAATACTTTCAATGAAATGTCAGGTAATTACATCACTCCAGGACAAGATTTAGATTCCACGGCCTATAACAATTTATTGGTTGGTGAGTACCAAGTCGATGCATCCGCACAAGTGAAGGCCCATGGAACTGGTTTTGGATTGGGAATCACCAACAATATCATGTTTTATGCCCAAATCGCCTATTACGAAGTCAATGTAAAATCGAGAATAAAGAGAACCGCCGGAAATACTTATGAAGAAACCGCCGCCATTTTAGAACAAAATGGAGGATCACAAAATATCGTTATTGCTGAAAATCTTCGGCATATGATTGATGCTGATGAAGGCACTATTCAATCAGTTATAACTAACCATTATGGCTATAAACCTTTAGGAGACTGGAACGGAAAAGGTTATGGCGATATGGAAACTGGACTAATGATAAAAGTCGCTGACGAAGGAAGCACGGGGCTTCTATTTTATCCTGGAGTGGTACTACCTACAGGCTATCAAGATGATCCAGATATTCTCCAAGATATTGCTTTTGGAGACGGACAATATGATCTCTTTAGTGAGTTTGCTACGGGTTATGTTTTTAATGACAAATTTCAACTTGGAACTTCTTTGAGATATACCTATCAAGCTCCTACAACTAAAACCTATCGTCTTCCAAGTGACCCAAATTTTTCACTCTCTTCAGAATCTGAAAAAATGAAAGTGAAATTAGGCGATAAAATTGATTGGATGCTTAATACCACATTTTCATTCAACGATTGGATTTCTTTCACTCCGACATATAGGTTCATGTATCAAGCACAATCAAAATACTTCGGGTCGAATGAACTATCTAACAAATATCTATCTACAAACTCTGATCGTTTAGAACATTTAGGTCAAATTACTGCCTCAGTATCTAGTATTTCACCTTTTCTTAAAAAAACCTTTCCCTTACCAGCGCAAATAAATTTTAGTTACGTCAAGCCTTTCGCAGGAAAAAATATTGCCAATGCCACAAGATTTGAATTTGAAATCAGGATGATGTTTTAAAAATTGAAATTATATGGTGGGCGTTGAGGGGATCGAACCCCCGACATCTACCTTGTAAGGGTAGCGCTCTCCCAGCTGAGCTAAACGCCCACATTGAAATGTGAGGTCACATATTATGGATCCGATTTATTTTTGTCAAATAAAAAAACCCGGTAAAAACCGGGTTTTTTTAAAAAAGATTTTAAATTTAATCTTAATTAGCAACTTCTAGATTCGCATCCCCATCCAAAACCTTAAGAGCACGCGCCTTCATAAATTCTTCAGGTTTTGTCAGATTAAGGGCAACTCTTAAAACTTCCTCAACCTCACTTACGGCCTTAATTTCAATATCGGCCTTAATCTCATCCGATATCTTCACAAGATCCTTTTTATTTTTTTCTGGAATAATCACTAAATTTATTCCGGCCTGTTTTGCAGCAAGAATCTTTTCTTTCAATCCACCAATCGGAAGCACTCTTCCTCTTAATGTCACCTCACCGGTCATCGCCACATCTTGCCTTACAGGAATATTGGCAATTGCACTTGTTAGAGCAGTTACCATGGTCACACCAGCTGATGGTCCATCCTTAGGTGTTGCTCCTTCAGGAACGTGAATATGAATATCATTCTTGTTATACCACTCATGATCCACTCCAAGACGATTTGAAATAGATCTTACATAAGAGAGTGCTGCCTTTGCCGACTCCTGCATTACTTCACCAAGTTTTCCTGTCACTTGGATTTTTCCATTTCCTGGGACTGTGACGACTTCAATGTTTAGGAGCTCTCCACCCACAGATGTCCATGCAAGTCCATTGACTAAACCAACTTGAGGTTGCTCTTCGATGGCCGTTCTATCAAACTTCACAGGGCCCAAGTACTTTTCAAGATTCTTTTCATTGATCTGAAACTTACGGCCTTCTTTCACATCTTCAGTAACAACTTCAGTCGCAATTTTCCTTGAAATCGTATTCATTAGTCTTTCAAGTTCACGAACACCAGCTTCTTTTGTATAGCCTCTGACAACTGTCATAAACATTTTATCAGACATAGAAACTGGATAATTTTTTAATCCGTGAGTTTCTACTGCTTTTGGAAGAAGGTATTTTTTTGCGATTTGCATTTTCTCATCTGGAGTATATCCAGCGATATGAATGATTTCCATTCTGTCTCTAAGCGGTCCAGGAATCGCTCCCAAATCATTGGCCGTCATGATGAACATAACTTTCGAAAGGTCATATTCACACTCGATATAGTGATCACCAAACGATTTATTTTGAGCAGGATCCAACACTTCAAGCATGGCCGATGCAGGATCTCCTCTAAAATCAGAACTCATCTTATCAATTTCATCCAGAAGAATCACAGGATTAGATGTTCCCGCCTTTTTTAAAGCGTGAATAATTTTACCAGGCATTGCTCCCACATAAGTTCTTCTATGACCTCTAATCTCTGCTTCATCTCTTACTCCCCCAAGAGAAATTCTGACGAATTTTCTTCCAAGAGATTCTGCAAGTGATTTAGCAATCGATGTCTTACCTACACCAGGAGGACCCGCTAGACAAAGGAGTGTTCCTCTTGTGTCATCTTTTACGAGGGATCTCACTGCAAGGTATTCAACAATTCTTTCTTTGACATCATTAAGTCCAAAATGATCATTATCCAAAATTTCCTTGGCCCGAGACACAGAGTTATCGTCCTGAGTGTACTCCTCCCAAGGAAGAGAGATCATCCAATCAATATAATTTCTAACGACTGCAGCTTCAGCAGACATAGGAGACATTGATTTAAGCTTTCTAATTTCCTTGTTTGCCTTCTCTCTTGCTTCTTCTGGCATTTTTTTCATGCGAAGTTTATCTTCCATCTCGGCCACATCCGATTTTTCATCTTTGTTTCCAAGTTCTTTTTGAATCGCATTCATTTGCTCGTTGAGATAATACTCTTTTTGAGATTTCTCCATTTGAGTTTTCACTCGTGAGCGAATTCTTTTCTCAACATTGATTATCTCAATTTCTCCTTGCATTTTCTCTAGAAGAAGCTGGAGACGAGTATCTACGTTAACAGCGTTAAGAATTTCTTGCTTTTCAGGAATCTTCATCGTCAGGTGAGCAACGATAATATCAGCAAGTCTTGAAGGATCCGTAATAGAAGAAATACTCATCAGAAGTTCTGGAGGAATTCTTTTATTAAGTTTCACATACTGCTCAAAGATATTTTTTACTGATCTCATTGAAGCTTCTACTTCGACATCAGAAACAACAATATCGTTTGCTTTTTCTACTTCTGAAAAATACCCTTCATTCTCACACCGAAAAGATTTAATTTTTGCTCGGTACTTCCCTTCAATCAACACTTTCACTGTATTATCAGGAAGTCTTAACATTTGGATGATACTTACAACTGTTCCAATGTCGTAAACATCTTCTCTTTCAGGATTTAATACTGAAGCATCTTTCTGAGTGACTAGGAATAACTCGTTACCACTCTTAGCAGCTTTTTCTAGCGCAGAGATAGACTTCTCTCTCCCTACAAACAGAGGAACTACCATGTGAGGAAAAATAATCACGTCTCGCAGTGGAAGGAGTGGAAAAGTGTTAACAGCTTCGGACTTCTTGTCAGACATAGCACCTCCTGCGCTTATCGTCTTATTAACTTTGACCCAAATTTCTAAGGGTCTTACTTATTAGTATTATCCCACGAAAACGAAAAACCAATACATAAAAAAAAGGGCCAGGAGTTTTTTTCCCGGCCCGACTGATTTAAATAATTATAAGTATTTAACTATTTTAGATAGTCCAGTAAGTGTTTTTTAGAAACTAAGAAGCATTTTCAATTTTCTTACCTGATTTGGCACCACTTTTGCCCTCAATTAGCTTCTTTCTTTCGCCCTCTTCAAGTGTTGGTTTACCCTGGCCATTGATGGCTTCTTTAGTGATTACACATTTAGAAACCTTCTCATTAGCTGGCAAGTCATACATGACATCCAACATAACTTGCTCAAGAATTGCGCGAAGTCCTCTTGCTCCAGTTTTTCTCGATAAAGCAGTCCGAGCAACTTCTAAGATAGCATCATGGGTAAACTCAAGTTCAATTCCATCAAAGGCAAAAAGTTTTTGGTACTGCTTAATCACCGCATTTTTTGGCTCAGTTAAAATTGAAACAAGAGCAGCCTCATCAAGTTCTTCTAGCATGGCCGAAACAGGTAGCCTTCCTATGAATTCAGGAATAAGTCCAAATCGAACTAAATCTTCCGGCTCAATCGCACCTAAATTTTCTAAGTGAGATTTTTCTTTTTTCTCAGAAACATTACTTGTAAGTCCAACCGATTTTGATTTGGTCATTCTCTTTTCAATAATTTTATCTAAACCAACAAAAGCTCCTGCACAAATAAATAAAATATTTCTTGTATCCACTTGTATGTATTCTTGTTGTGGATGCTTTCTTCCACCTTTTGGAGGAACATTGGCAACACTTCCTTCAACCAATTTTAAAAGGGCCTGTTGAACACCTTCCCCTGAAACATCTCTGGTGATTGATGGATTTTCAGATTTTCTAGCTATTTTATCAATCTCATCAATATAGATAATTCCTCTCTGAGCTCTCTCGACATCAAAATCACAATTTTGAAGTAAAGATAGAATCACATTTTCAACATCTTCTCCCACATAACCAGCTTCAGTAAGTGTAGTAGCATCAGCAATCGCAAATGGGACATTTAAAAATTTTGCCAGAGATTGAGCGATTAGAGTTTTTCCTGAACCAGTTGGTCCCGCTAAAAGAATGTTCGATTTTGCAAGTTCAACTTCATCAGAGTCTCTTGTATTCGCCTTATAAGAAATACGCTTATAGTGATTGTGAACAGCAACTGAGATGATTTTTTTTGCTCTGTCTTGCCCTATGACATATTGATCTAAATGCGCCTTAATCTCATGAGGCTTCGGAACATTATCAGTCAAAGGTTTTGATACCGTCTTCACGGAATCCTCAAAGATAATGTCATTACAAAGTTCAATACACTCATCACATATATAGACCCCTGGGCCTGCGATAAGCTTTTTCACTTCCTTCTGAGATTTTCCACAAAAGTTACAATTAAGAGTCCCGTATGTGTTCGCTTTATCTTTACTCATAAAAACCTTTCGTTGCTTATGCTTTAGTTACTTTGCCTTTAGGTACAATGATAACATCAATGAGACCAAATTCTTTGGCCTTATCTGGGCTCAGGTAATTATCTCGATCACACGCCTTCTCAACAGCTTCATAAGCTTTTCCCGTGTGTTTCACGTAAATGTTATTTAACTGTTTTTTAAGATCGAGAATTTCTTTCGCCTGGATTTCTATATCAGTCGCCTGTCCTCGAGCTCCGCCTAAAGGCTGATGGATCATAATTCGAGAATGAGGCATTGAATATCTGTGTCCGGGAGCTCCTGCTTGTAGAAGAAGTGAACCCATGGATGCTGCAAGACCTACGCAGTAGGTATAAACTGGGCAAGTCACATGTTGCATAATATCGTAAATTCCTAGCCCTGCGTAGACTGATCCCCCAGGAGAATTAATGTAAAAATGAATGGGAGCCTCAGGATCGGATTGCTCTAGAAACAACATTTGGGCCACTAATAGATTCGCGACTGTATCGTTGACCTCGGTTCCTAAAAAGATAATCCTATCCAGCAAGAGTCTAGAGTAAATATCATATTGCCTTTCTCCTCTTGCGGTTTGTTCAATTACAATAGGATTAGGAATGTAACCCTTCGTGGAAGTTGTCATGAAGTTCCTTTTTAACCAAAACAATGGTTGATCTATTCGTTCAAGCTTATCGGTAAATTAAATAATTACTTAAATTTAAATTTAACTCTAACTTGTCTAAGAAAAAAGATAGGCATTGATGTCCAAATTGCAAGGAAAAGAAACGCCTTGTCTTGAAATATTCTAGAGTGAATACTAAATTTTTTAAGTCCACATTTCAATTACGAAATTGGTTTATTAACACTTATATCTCAAGGAGAAGTTTCATGGCCCGTTTAGTAGGAAATCCTGCACCTTATTTCAAAGCAGATGCACTCGTTAACGGCGAGAATAAATCTGTTTCATTAGACGATTTCAAAGGAAAATGGAAAGTTCTTTTCTTTTATCCGCTGGACTTCACTTTTGTTTGTCCAACAGAAATTATTGCTTTCTCTGATGCTACTGATAAATTCAAATCAATGAATTGTGAACTTATTGCTTGCTCAGTTGATTCTTTCTTCTCTCATCTTGCATGGACAAAACAACCAAGAAATGAGGGTGGACTTGGAGAAGTTAAATTTCCAATTCTTGCAGATTTGGATAAAAAAGTTGCTAGAGATTATGAAGTTCTAGTGAACGAGACCGTTGCTTTACGCGGACTATTTATTATCGACGATAAAAACATTGTTCAACATTCAACCATCAATAACCTTTCTGTTGGAAGAAACGTAGAGGAAACTCTTCGTCTAGTTGAAGCCTATCAGCTTACTGCTAAAACAGGAGAAGTTTGTCCTGCTAACTGGAAAAAAGGCTCAGATACTATGAAGCCAGATCCAACAGGTTCAAAAACTTGGTTTAAGAAAAACGCCTAATTATTTATTATTTGGGGCCACAAATTCTGTTTTAAATAGGATTTGTGGCCCTTTTGTATTTTTTATCAAGTAGAATTTTCCTCTTTAAACTAAGCGTCAAGGTAATCTTTACAATCAAAAGAATTCGACTTCAAGAATCCTTGTCGAAGCTATTTCATTAAATCTATAAAGTGATCCCGACAGTAGTGTATTTTAAGTTTAGGCACTTTTAATTAAGTTACCTAAAATATTAACTTGGGGGAATTCTTTCCAAGGCCGGAAAGTCTAAAAATGGGGAAATATGACCGATAAAACTAACATTGTTTCAATTAACGAATTAAAGAAAAGATCTGAGGCTCAAAAACAACAATCAAACTATTCACTCTATCTAAAATCTTTGAGTCATGCTCAATTGGAGACTGAAATCAATTATCTGTTAAAATCAATCTCGAATAAATCCTTAGCTGAAGAAAGCTATGATAAAGGCAAACTTATTATTAAAGAAATATCTAATCGGGTTGACCCTGCAACTAAACTTAAAATTCAAAAATTAACCAAAAACTAATCCATTCCTCTTCTGCTGGCACTTACGTTGCATGTAATTCAGTTGGAGGAGCTTATGGGACACAATATAAAACCTAAACTCGATTCCAGTCATTCACCCGACTTTGGAATTAAGATGAGTGATTTAAGGTTAATTTCTGATCAATTATCTGTCTGTTTTTCATCCCTCTATTATTTGAAAATTAAAACACAAAATTTTTGCTGGAATTACTCTGGTCTAAATTTTTATGGATTAAATGAGGTATTATCACTCCAAATACTAACTCTGGAAAAATTTATTCACCAATTTGCTCAAAGAATCTTATGCCTGGGTCAAAAAGTTCCTGCTAGCACAAATGCCATGAGTAAATTTTCAGTAATTAAAGATCAAATTGAATTTAATGACAATGAATCAATCTATCTAAGTTTTATGTATGATCATGAGTCACTTGTTCGGCTAAATCGTGAAATATTAGATAAAATCGAATTTGTTAATGACGAAGTTACAAATCTCTTGATTATTGAGATCATCGATTTTCATGAAAGCTGCGCTCTCAGTTTTAGACGTTTTGTTTCAGATAAACAATATGCTCACTTTAATCAAAGCCACTGAAGGCTCTTGTATTCTTGAGTCACCAATGCCCTTAATTCTGCAACTCTCTGGATTTGACCATAACCGAGAACCTCAGCCATCAATCTTACTTTTGCCTTGGTTTCATCATCCGTATTAAAACTATCAATAAGCATTTGAAAAAAAACTAAGTTGGAGGCAAATGTGGAGACATAATCATTGATAAATTTCTGATCCGCTGAGTTAATGTCCAAAAACTCTAAACCAAATCTTGCAATAAATAAATTATCTATTCTTAGAGATAATTCCTGCCTTCGAACCATTTTAGCATTAACCACAATGACTTTCTTACCAAAAAGTTCCTTTGAAAAAGTTTGCATTTTTAATAAAGAAAAATTTTTCAGAGATGGAATTTGAGGAATGGCCAAAATTAACTTCACTTCATCTTGTTCTGGAAAACTTGGAAGTTCATCAATTAAAAGTCCTCCCTCTGAAATATTGGCCCCTTTTGCTCTATGAAGATGACTTCCATCACTATAAAGGATTGTCTCTCTAAAAGGGGCCCTGAGATGTTTACGATGATATTTCTTTTCTTTGATCATAGTAGCTTACTAGCAATTTCTGAAAGCGGAGATCTCTCACCTACTTGAAGCTTAACATGAGCTACGATTTCTTCTCCCTTAAGTTTATCAATGGTATAAACTAGACCGTTATTTAGTGAATCCAAATAAGGGTTATCTATTTGTTCTGAATCACCTGTTAGTACAATTTTTGTTCCCTCTCCTGCCCTCGTGATGATGGTCTTAATCTCATGTGGAGTTAGGTTTTGGGATTCATCAACTATCATAAATTGCTGAGGTAAAGATCGCCCCCTGATGTAAGTCAAAGGCTCTACATGAAGAAGACCTTGGTTGATTAACTCATCCCATGTTGTCATCTCATTTCTTGCTCTTTGATTTCCAAAAAGAAAATCAATATTATCAAAAATTGGCTGCATCCATGGCCCCAATTTTTCGTTTATATCTCCAGGGAGAAACCCTAAATCTCTTCCCATTGGGACAATTGGCCTTGAGACAAGCACTCGAGAATAATTTTGCTTTGTTATCGCACACTCAAGTCCGGCCGCAATAGCAAGAAGAGTTTTACCCGTTCCAGCTTTACCAACAAGGGAGACGAGAGAAATTTCATTATTTAAAAGAGCATCTAAGGCAAATTGTTGCTCAATATTTTTTGGATGTATTCCCCATACTCCTTCTTTGGACTTAATAAGTGGGACGATACCACCTTTCTTGGCATGAAATCTTCCCAGAACTTTTTTAAAGGGATTATTTTTGTCGACTAAAACCAGATATTCATTAGGATATATACCCTGAACTTCACCTGGCTCAAGTCTTAAAAAACGATCTTTTTCAAAAGTTTCAATTTTTTCCAAATCAAAACTCACCACTCTTTGACCAGAATAAAGCTCATCAACTGTTACATCAGTAGTTTCATAATCTTCAGCATGAATATTAACGGCATCTGATTTAAGCCTTAAATTAATATCTTTGGTAATGAGAGTGACATTCTCTCCAGCGTCTTTAAGATACAGGGCCGAGGCCAATATAAGATTATCGCCTATATCTAGTTTTAAACCAGAATTCGCCGCACCCTTATATTCTTTAGTTACACTAACCTGTAGCTTTCCTCCATTTTCAAGATCGATACCTTGAAATAGAGAACCCTGATTTCTTAGGCCATCAATCAACCTTGAAAAATACCGAGCATTTCGACCGTTTTCATTCTGATCTTTCTTAAATCGATCCAACTCTTCAATAACAGTAAGTGGAATGTAGACTTTGTTCTGTGAACCAAATTTATTAATTGCGAGAGGGTCTAAAAGAAGGACATTAGTATCCAAGATGAACGTTTTATTCAAAAAATCCTCCTGTCCGTGGGGAATATATTCTTGATTTCTAGAATAGGAAATTAAGTATCGAATGAAAAGTTAAATAAACTCAGATATAAAAGAAACCTTTTACTTTTTGTCTGTTTATAATTTGTACCAAGCTCCACATCATAAAAACCTGCAGTCAACTCCATTAAAAATAAGTCAACTGTTGCACCATAACTGTAATAACCACTATTAAGCCCCGCCATCAATTTGAGTCCAGGAATTCCTGCGTGAGCACCTAACCTTAAACGTTTTCCAAAATCCATTTGTTCATTCAGACCACGAACATCTGCAGATAATAGAAAATTAAATAATTTCCAATCTAAGGAACCTGCTACTCCAAAATTTACTTGATCCCTAATGTTGGAAACTTTTAAATCATCATCATTCTCATCCACCTTAAAATCAGTACCTGTTATATCTAAAGCTGTAAGACCTAAAACCAACTGCATTGGTCCACTTCGTGAAACATGCTCTAGACCCGCATCAAATCCCCAGGCCTTTCCTTTAACTTGTCCAAGACCTTTAACTATTTCTGAAACCTCATCTTGACCTAATGCTGAGATAACAGTTGGTCCTGCCAATGCAAGTGAATCATTAACACCTGTTCGTTCAATATACTTAGCACCAACTCCTAAAGAGGTTTGATTCCCACTTTTCGATTTTTTACTTATTCTCTGGGTTCCAAGTGGAAAACTTGCCCCTAAAATCACTCCTCTATCTGATCTTAGATCTAGCTCCATCATTGGATGAGTTTTGTTTCTAAGTAACAGATCATAAGAATCATTAACAATAAACGAAACCCCCACATTAAATAACTTTAGGCCAGGAGCAGTCCCAACTCCTGCATGAACTGGGTAGTCCATAATAACATCGGCCACATCAACTGGCTCACTTGGAAAATCTTTAAATTTATCTAAATCACTTAATATATTTGTCCCTGAGACATTCACATTTAAGGGATTAAAATGAAAATCTGACTCCGTTCTTCCAAGGGCAGCAGGGTTATAAAAAAGAGTAAAAGAATCATCACTAACTGCCGTGAAAGCATCTCCCATAAGTAAGCCCTTGGGAGATCGCATGACATAGGGATAATCTACGCAATAAGATTTAAATGAAATAAAGAACAGGAGAAAAAAAATCTTTTTCATTCTAGCCCCAATTCAAAAACTAGAGCATAAACCAATTGCATATTATCGATTTCTTCACTGTCTAATAACAGATCCTCACAAGTTGTCAGAGAAGTGGTTGTTAAAAGTGTTGATAAACTGGGATTTGCTGTGACAGCATCATCTTTTAAAGCCTCAATTATTGAAGAAATTCCCGACAAACTGGAAATCGTCTCACTATCTGAAAGATCCAAGCTAGAAAGAGAATCAATTAAGTTATTAAATAAAACTAGACCTTCACACGCTCTAGTTTGACCGGCCTGTGTATTTAAATCTAAATCCGGATGCCCATCTACAAATGAGTTACAACCATTACTCGCAGCATACGCGGTAATTGTATTTTGTGCATCTCCATCTAGGTAATTAAAAAAACAACTATTCGTTCCTGTCGGGCCAAGCCCTTTAAGTCCAGTCGAATCAACATTTCCATAATGATTTAAAAATTTTCCTAATTGCGCAATTGATAAGAAAAGAATCTGAATACTCAGGTCAGATGCTTTTCGCGAACCAAAAGTTGAAACTCTTGCAGTATGAGAAGGTTGAGTTCCTGCTGAATCCAGTAGAAGATTAAGGGCCGTTTTTAAATCGGTATATGAACTCGAATCTGTTTCTGTTTCATCAGAAGTAGACAATATTGAGAGAGACTTAAATAAGGAAGCATTAGATGAAGTGTCTAAAGCTGGAATGTCATTAGCAATAAAATTCAATTCACTAAATCCACCACGACAAGAGTAAGCAGAGGCAAGAACTTGCAAGTAAATAGGATCAGCATTTCCATCAACATCTTCTAAAACATCAATAGCGTCTTGGCATTTATTTTCAGATAAATAAGTTTGAGCAACATCAACAGCTCCTGACAACTCTTCATCTTTAGTTTTTGAACAACTTACTAAAAAAAATAAAATGAATGATAAATGAATGTAACTCACCTTACACCTCTTCTTGATTATAAATCATCGAAGAGAGTTTAATGAGGAGAGGAAACTTATGCCTGATTTAAATATTTTACTAGTTTTGTCATCGCCTCTTGAAATGGAATTTCCTCAATAACAAGAGAAATTCTCGCCGAATTGGGAATCCCAAAATCTGTGCCAGGAACTACTACAATACCAAATTTATCAAGTAACTCCGCTGCAATTGAAGATGAATGATCCTCAGCGGGAAAAAGCTTTTTAAACATCGGAGTTCTACTGAAATCCACCAAGTAATAAAACGCTGAAGTCGATTGATACCAACAATGCCCTAATTGAGCTTCTCTAAATTTTTCTCTTAAAGTAGCTGCATTTTGCCTGATGTGGTTTCGTACCTGAATCAAAAAAGGTTCAGTATATCTTAAATCAAAATCTAAAAGTGATCTTTGAATAAGACTATTAGGTCCAGAAGTTGTTTGCCCCTGGATTCTAGTTATGGCATCAACAATCTCCTTCGAAGCAAAAGCATAGCCCAACCTTAGCCCTGTGGAGGCAAGGCTTTTTGAAATCGATTGAACAATGATAGTTCTATCTAAAACTGATAAATCATATTGATAAAAAAATGTTGGTTTTGGATCAAAATAATTTAAATCAGCATAAACTTCATCACTAATTAAATAAATGTCAGGATTATCTTTCATCAATTCAACAAACTCTCTCATCCATTGTTGTGAATAATGAACTCCTGAAGGATTATTTGGACTGTTAATGATAATTGCTTTTGTTTTTGAACTAATTGATTTTTTTATTTCATCCATAGCGGGTACAAATCCGTCAAAAACATTTGAATGAACAACAACAGGCTTGCCTCCCCAGAATTTAATCATCTCAGGATAAGAGACCCAATATGGGGCAAGTAAAATAACCTCGTCCTCGGGATTTAAAATGGCCCCAATAGCATTGTACAAGGAGTGCTTAGATCCGTTGCTTAAAACACAATCTAAATTAACATTCATTTCTTCTAAGTTTAGATTTCTCGTTTCAATAAGATAGGTCAGTAATTTCTCTCTTAAAGGCTTCAATCCTCCAGAAGGAGAATATTGAAAACTTTTTAAAAAATTTAATTGATGCTGAATCTTTTCTAAAAATTCGGCAGGTGGCTTTATCGGTAGCTGACCTGAAGAAAGATTATAGATGACTCTTCCTTCTTCGACTAAAACATTGGCCTTTTCATTAAGTCCGATGGTTATACTATCTGTTAATCCTTTAACTCGTTTACTTAATTTCATACAATTCTCTATGATATCGATTTAATTTTTTTTAATTCTTCGTATACAACTTTAGGAACGAAACCGGTTATATCTCCATTATGATAAAAGACCTCTTTAACTAAAGTACTCGAAATGTAGTAAAGCTTTTCACTTGTCGTAAAAAAGACCGTATCACAATCTGGATTTATCCTCCTATTCATTGAGGCCATCTGAAATTCAACCTCAAAATCCCCTGTAGGTCTTAGTCCTCGGATTATTGAGCCTATTTGATTTTTACGAGCATATTCCACTGTAAGCCCAGACCAAGACTCCACCTTCACACGTAACTCATCTTTAAAAAGATTTTTTAGGACTTCTAATCTGGTTTCTGTGGACATAAGTGGTTTTTTATTAGGAGATACGGCAATAAGTATGATGATTTCATCAAATACTTTTAACGCCCTTTGAACAATATCTAAATGGCCATTAGTAAAAGGATCAAAAGTTCCAGCATAAACTGCTTTTTTCATAAAATATCTTCCTCTTATATCATTTTACTTCAATTTACCTATTAGAACAAAATGATCACCTTGAATAAAGGTTTTTTTATGCTGAACAAGATATTCCAAAAGAATTTCTTCTTTTAAGCCTTTTAATTTATCAGATTCAATCCAAACAGTTCCTGTAAAAGAACATTTTTTTAACTCTTCTAATACATCAAAGTAGATCTGATGATTCTCATAAGGAGGATCGATAAAAATTATCGTTTGCTCAAATTTTTCTTTAAGGCCTAGTAAATTTGAAGCACTCCATTTTATGGAATCCATTTGAATCAATTTAGCTTTCGTGGACGTTTTATATTTTTGGGATAAAAGTTCAATGTTTTGCTTACAAATAAGATAAGGATTTTTTTGAGCTTCTATAAAATAAACTTCATCAGCTCCTCTAGATAAGGACTCAAGACCAACGGATCCCGACCCGGCAAACAAATCAACAAATATTTTACCTTCTAAATTTTGAAGCGAATCAAATAAACGTCTTCTTAACATGACCGAGGTTGGACGAGTCAATGACTCATCAGGAACTTTAAGATTTAGTCCCTTGGCAAATCCTCCAAGTATTTTAATTGACATCTAAGCTGATTTTTTTAACGGAACTTTGAAAGTTGCTCCACCATCTAATCCAATCACAAGACCGGTTTCATCAATTCCAAGTTGTACGTGCTTTCCATCAATTTCGAAGCTTAGTTCTAGGTGCATATCTCCAGAAACCTTAAAACTCATCGACGCAGGTGATTGTGACCAGTTTTTTTCCTGGGCACTCTTTGGCCTAAAATCGACCACCTCGGCCTTTGCTGGAATTTCTTCTTCAGTAATTTTGCTGACCGTCTGCTGAGGAATAAATTCATCCTCATCCTCAACAGGAGATTGCATAGACTCCATTTTAGGCTGAGGCTTTGGAGCAACTGCTGGTTTAGCATCTTCTATATGCAAATTTTCTTCTAGAGCTTCTATTTCTTTCATGATGTCAGATAACTCATCTTCATTAAAACTTTTGTCCATACAGCACCCCGAAAATAAATATAATTCGTTTTCATGCCTCGCGCCAAGACGATGACACGAAACAAAACCTAATCACTTTTCGAGCTTTTATTTAAAAACTTGAGTTTTTTTTTTTTTGTGATTTTTTTCCATGACAACAATAGTTTAGTAAGCAAGAATATTTTCTCTTTTTTATATAATGATATCAATAACTTTGCTTTACCAGAGAGGAGAGCTGGAGCTTGAGCAGTAGAATTTTACTAGCAAAACAATGGCTTCTAAAAAATGAAAACGAAGAATCCAATAAGGATTCAACGACTTCTATTGCCGAAAATCAAGAATGCTCCAAAACTGATTTTTTAAAAAAGAGATTTCCAAGTTTTAGTTATAAAAAACCAATAATCAGTTCTCTTCATCCAAGTGATCGCTTCTCTCCACTTCAACATTTTGTCCCCGGCTGGAAAGGAGAATCTCTCTCTTCCAAAAATATACTAAAATTCAATTTAATATTGGATAAAATTCAAATTGATATAAAAAATCAATTGTATAAAACGAAAGAATTTCCTCGCTCCATCAAAATTGGATTATTTAATGAGTTTCTCGCTTATGCTGAAGGCCAGGGATTACAATTTAATGGCGTTGAAGATATTACGAGCTTCTGGAGTTTGATAGACAAAGAAAAATTAAAACAAAATCCTAAGGTTCTCGAATTTATTGAAATTTATTCCAACAGAGTTGCAACAGTCACTTTTTTAAAACTGAGATTTATCTCTGCCATTCTTGAAAAGTCTTCAATTCCATTTCAAGAAAAGATATTGCTTTATCCTAATTCTTTCTTAACTCAAGTTTTTAAGAAAGGCAGTCTCACTGAATTAAATTGCCGCTCACTTGAGAGCAATATTTATAGTTGGTATGTTCCAAATGAAAACCTAAAGTTAGAACTTAAAGAAATTCTTGATCTATCTCGAGAACTAACTATTGCAGAGATAATAAAGAATATTTCCGCTAGAACTCAAGTGGCCAATGATCAATCCAAAATTTACAGTCATGCTTTATCTCATGTGAGTGTTGGCCTTTTTCTAAATTCTCTTCAAGTCAATTTACCTCTTTGGTTGGATGCTTTAGAAGATAAGACTTTGCCGGCAAGTGGAATCAACAAAGAAAGAATTATAAGTTGTAAATATTTTGGAGACTACTTAGAGTCTCTTTCACTTTCTCACTGGCTTGCCCAAGAAAATAATCAGCATTTCAGATGGGATGAAATTCTTTGTTCTGATTTTAAAGGTTTAGAATTTGTAACAGGATCTTTTGCAAAAATCTGTAATGAATTACAACTTTTGACATTTCTTGTTCATAAAGCAGAAAACCAAGGCCATAAACCAGTTGATTATATTTGCAAAATCATGGGCGGCCATTTTAAGAATAGAAAGAATGAACAAAGCAGAAATAATTCGCTTCTTGAAGACTCTCCATTTTATCATTCTTCATACGACAGAGTTGTTTTAAATCTTTGCCATTTCCCTAAAAATAATCCTCAGCATTTTTTGATGACTCAAATTCTTGATCAAGTTAAATTTTTAAAGAATCAAGGTTATCTTTATGTTATTTCTTCCAAAAAGTTATTTCTCCCCTCTTTAAGAGAAAGATTAGAGTTACTTTTAAAAGAACTAAAGATTGAAGCTATTTTTGATCTTGAAAACCTTAAGGGTAAAGGTGAACTTGGTGCCTATATCTATGTTTTCAAAAAAGTTCAAAATAGTTCATCTGAAAAACAACAATGCCTATACTTCAGGATTTCTGCCAATTTAAATAGCTTTCATGATTTTTCACCAATCACTGATCACCTCTCTTCTTTTTATTTAAATCACAATTCTCAGCTACCTCCGCTGGCCCAGCTAGAATTTGCTGATGGCTTTAGAATTGAGTTTATTCAAGAAGCCGTTGTAAACGGCATGCTCATTCACTCAACAAGTGAAGACTCCACAAGGATTACTCATCCGACATTTTTTAAGGGACTTCTAGACAACTGTATTACTCTGGACAAAATTTTTGAAATAAGACCACTTAATTCGGACTTTGATTCTACAAATAAAGAAAACTATCTCAATCTTGGGCTTAAAAAAGATTTATCTTACTTTCTTGTGGTTGACTTAAGATCGGGTTCTGTAAACCTTGAACTTCACCCATTAGATACTTACAGATCGATTCTTTCTGATTATGGACAAACACAATGCTCTTATTTTCAGTTAATTCCAAAAATTTCTGGCTTTAACCCAAATCTTCTTAGAAACTACTTTCTAACTCCTGTTGGCAAACAAGTTGCAAATCTAACTTTAAGTGGGGGACTGACTCTTATAAAAGGTTCCTTAACAAAGTTTTTAGTTCCGAAATTTTTAACTCAAACAGAACCTCTACCATCTGAATCAGCGAGTTCATTTAAAATTCTTGATCTTGATGAGAATCAGCTTCTTGCTATGGATCCTGAATCTATTAGCAAATCGTTTGCTCATCTTGATCAAATGGCAAAACACTTTTTCCCTCGATTTGCCTTCGATGTATTATCTCGTTTTTCTAACTTTGAAAGAACTCTTCAAAAATTAATTTGGAAACTAGAGGGAGAAAGAATTGACTCAAATGTAAGTTTTTTAAATCCAATTGTTCAAGAGCAACTTGTTAAAAAACCTACGCTGCCTATCTACCCTTCAAATGAAGACATCTTTATTGAATTTTTGGCAAGACCATCTGATCTGCATAAATCTATGACTCAATGTAAAATAAAATCAACCCTCGATGGTGGCATCAAACTTCACTCGCTAGAAATTTATTCAGGCCATGATATCATCATAAAACTTCACTCCGATGAACTTATGATTCATTTTTTACATTTTATTCTTGCTCACGGAAGCGGAATTCCGATTTCAAAACTTATTAAAAATATCTATGTCCCATCACTCCAGGATCTAAAAATTATTGTTCAAAACACTGAAAATCTTAAAGTTGTTTATTCTGAACTTTTAGGACAAGTACAAAACAGTATTTTTAATGCTTTCAGGCTTTACCTAATCCCTAAAAGATTGCCATGAAAATCGTCGTACAACGTGTTAACTCCGCCTCCGTATCAGTTGATGGAGAAACAGTTGGCTCTATTGAAAAGGGTCTTCTTTTACTCATTTGTTTTGAATCAGGGGATAACGATGAAAGTATTCATAAAGCGGTGGAAAAAATCTCAAAGCTAAGAATCTTTGATGATGAAACTGGAAAAATGAACCTTAATATTTCTCAAGTCAATGGAGAAATTCTCTCTGTCAGTCAATTCACATTAAGCTGGGATGGCTCAGGAGGACATAGACCTAGTTTTGAAAAATCTATGCCTCCTCAAGAGGCAAGACTAAAATATTCTCTTTTTAATCGAAATTTAAGACAAAAAAATATTCCGGTAAAAGAAGGCAAGTTTGGAGCTTTCATGAAAGTGACACTCATCAATGATGGGCCAGTTACTTTTCTTTTGAATTTTTAAAAGAATTAAACCTAATGACTGACCACAAGACTCTTTGATAAATCTTTCTTTTTGCCTTTTACAACATTTACTAGTTTAGATTTATCTTTTGAAACTCTTTTAAAAATTAACTTCAAAGATAGTCCGGAAATTTTTCCATTTTTATCCATCTTATTTTCTATTCCTAATTTCACATTTGATTCCAGTGCAAGCTCTTTAAGCACCATCAAATTCATATCAAGACTTTCAAAAACACCTTTTGAATCATGTTCAAAAAACTCTAACTCGCTTGAATGAAAAGTACTTCCTGCCAGGTAAAAATTCACAATAACCCTATCTGAATGAATTTGATTTGCGAGCATGATTCTTTTTTGTCCAATTCTTTTTTCCTTAAGCTTGGTTATGGCAGAATTAAACAATTGTGCACATGCATCCCCTTCAACCTCAACTATGGCGTCTCTAAAATCTGCGATCTGAAGATCTGATTCTGAATGAAGATTTTCTATAGAAACCAAGATCTCTTTTAGAGATGACTTGGATAATTGTACTTCTTGCTCTTGAACTTCGATTACCTTTTCAATTCTTTCTGGGGTTACATCCTTAGATTTTAAATCAGAGTTTTTTTCTTGCAAAATCTGCTTAGCAGATAAGATTTCAAGTATGTTCTCGTGATAGTCTCTAAAGATCTGCTCTGTCACTTTTAATCCATTGAACCTTAGCCCTTTTATGACGATCGTATCAATTAATGCTCCAGTCTTGGCCTGACCTGAACTTAAAAGATTTAGCGCTTCATTCTCTAAATTAGTTCTAAAATTATGTTGATAAAAAGTTGTTAAACCGAGCATAGAAATTGAAAGCACAATAAAAAAAAGTCCGGCGCCAATAATTATTTTATCATGACCAGAGATCGTTCTAAGATTTCTTACCACCATCTCTAAGTCATCAGTAGCCTTTAGCTTTAATGACTCAATTTTTGTGTATCTTTCAAGAACTTTGTCAGCAGGGACAATATTTTTTCCAGACATCATGGGGCCATGGACTTTTAAAACATCCTCATGGAACCAATTAACATCAGAGATCAAACTCGGAAATGTTTCAAAGTTTTTGCCCATAAATTTTTTAAGATCACTTGAATCTTTTACAACCTCTCCAAAACATTCATCTGAAATCGCCATAAATCCACGATTCAAATAAGGAGACTGAACTTCTTTGATCATCAGTGCCGTGAAGGTTTGAGATATCCTACTCCAGCATGTTGAAATACCCTCAGATGTTCTTGAAAATAGCTCTAAAGATTTCTGATTTCGACTATAGTCCCAAAAAGCACCTAGAGTGAGGATAAATCCCACACAGCCCGCTAGAATTATATGATTTGGCCTAAAATTAAAATTTGATTTCATGACAAACAACATCCTTATTGTTTTTTCAATGAGTTAAAAAAACCTACCTTTATTTTCTCTTGCCCCCAATCTCTGAGTCAAGTCGAGAAAAATTATCAAAATTTTGCCACTCCATGAATAATTACCATGATTTCAATTGTTTGATTGCGAGATCACTCAAGAAATGTAAGATTATAATCGTTTCGGGAGAAGTTATTGAAAACCGACAAGACCATAAATTTAAAACTTAACCTGTCATACCTGACGATCTTTGTTGGAATTCTTTGCCTTCACCTCTTACTTCTTTTTCTACCGCATCTTAAAAATTTTTCTCCCCAATTATTCACAGAGGCCAAAAAACAAACTCCCCTCATCATTAAAAATATTAGAAAAGTCGGAGTTAAAAATTCAAAATCTAAAAATGATGTCTATCTTTCTCAGGATAAAACCAAAAAATCTCAGCCCTCTCAAACCTTAGGAGAAAAGCTAAAATCCCTGCATGAGCTTAGCTCTGCAGATCTTTCGATGAAAAAGGATCTCACAAAATCCCCTCCCCTAAGACCAGGAACTATTCCACTCCAAAGACCAAAGGCCATTTCTGGAATTGGACTTCGTGGAAATCAAATGAAAAAATTTATTGAAAGCGGAACAAGAGGAGTGACCTATGATGAGCATTCTTCTACTCTGTCAAATAGTGATGTGGCCGTAAATTTAGAAGTTCCTGAAGGTGTTAGTCCTGATGAACTTAATAAATTTGAACTCATGTTTTATAGTTTTCAAAGAAGAACTGCGATTAATTACATCAATTCGTTTTACAAGAATCTTGATAAATTCAAACAATCTAATCCGCACCTACAATTTCCAATGACAGATTCAAAACAAATCATGACTGGAAGACTGACTTATGATGATAAAGGAAATATAAAACAAATCAAAATGATTAGATGGTCAAACATAGAAAAGCTTCAGGATTTTTTTCTTGATGTCCTAAAGGACATGGATACTCTTCATAATCCACCTCAGGCCCTTTGGAAACAAACAGGTGAATTTTCAATCTATTTTAGTTTTATCGTTAACGGCTAAATTTCTCTTCGAAAAAATCTTTTAATTTTTGAAGATTTGATCTTTCAGTTTGCCTTAGAAGGTTAAAAACAGATTCTTTAATTTCAGAATCAAGTACTTCCCTAGAATTTTTAGACATAACAATTGTTGGAATTTTCTGTCTTAATTTTTCTAGTTCAAATTCTTTTTCTTCAATTTTTTTCTTAAATTGTGGGTTAAGAGCAACAAAGGCTTCGAACTCTGATCTCTCTTTTAAGCTAAGTGACCCCTCTAAATAAGCTCCGACTCGTTTGTCAAAAGCATCTTGTGAAAATTGAGTTACTTCCATCATGCTTCAACTCCGTTATCTCTTTGATGAAGAAGAAGAAATCTTGAATTATGAATTTTTTCGATAACATCGTAGCGAGGTAATTCAAGAATATCAGCAATGTCATCAACACTGAACTGCATTTCAAATCTAAGTCTGACAATTAATCTCGCCTTAGGCTCTAGAGAGAAAAACTCAGTAAATGCATTTAACTCTGTAGAGCGAGATAACTCAGGCATTTGAGCAGATCGTCTGAAACCAATTTCAGAAAAATATTTCAGCAACGACTTAAAAATCATTTTTCGAACAAGAGTCACTTCTTTTTTATTTTCAAGTTCAATTTCTTTGGAATTAATCCACTTCTTTTCTTTAAACAAATAAGCATTCACTGAATCAATAACTAATTGCTCCGCCTGAAGATCATCTGGCAAAAGACTGAAGGCCAAGGTGTAGAGCTTATCAATTAAGGGAGACAGGAGTTTATAGAAATCCTTTCTTTTCATAGGTTAATATTCTTTCACTTAAAAAGGTCTTATTCAAGTAAATAAAAAACTTTTACGCCATAAGAATTCGGGTACTTGGAGTTAAAGCTATAGGGATTCAATAAAAATCGTCAAGTTTGTGATTTTTTTTCCGAAATGAACTTTGGGAAAAAACTTATGAAAAAATATCATTTACTACACATTCAATTTATTCTTCTCTTTGTCCTGGGCTGTCAGGACCCAAAGTCATCTAAAACTTCTAGCTCAAGCAATGATTCCTCATCTCAAACAGTGAGTGGTGACTACTGCACACAAAACCCGGAAGCATACGGATGCCCAGAATATTGTGCTCAAAATCCGACGGTGTGTTCCGCCTCTGGATCAGACTCAAGTAGTGGTGATTCCTCCAGCTCTTCTGAATCTGGATCTTCATCTCAGTACATCCCAAAAGATAACAACTGGCAGGCCCTATACGGGTCCTCAACCCACGACCCTGTTGAGTTTGAGTGTACCGCCCCAACCGGAAGTGGATATGACTTACGAAAAGGAACGATTACTCTTGGTGGAGATAATACCTGGTACATTCCAGGAGGAGATACTACCTATAAATCTAGAACTGGCGATGAGCTGAGTTCTCCAAGTGATTTATCTGCATTCTCAACAAATATCAGTTCGTTTCTTATTTCTGCCTCTGAGGCAAAGCAATTTTATGACACAGACTCAAAACTAAAGGTCAGATTTAAAATTAGACCTCAGCCCGTTCCAACTAAAGGTGAAGCTTGGTGCTACAACAGGCAAACAGGACTCTCGCAAGATACTTGGGGATACACCTTACTTAAATTTAGTGTGAGCCTAGTAGGGTTAAATGCTGATGGATCACTTAAAAAATCTGGAAATTATCCAGTCTTTGAATCAACTAAATCTGTAACAGCAAATGTCGGATCATGTACTGAAGCAATAGATTTTTCCGGTGATAACCAAAGAAATCCTTACGGAGTAGTTCTTGTTATTCACGATGTTCAATCAGATCAATCTTGCTGGTACAACACAGGCTCTAGTAAGTGCTCTGGATATAAAACTCTGCGTAGGGCCTCATGTTGGCAAATGGATATTGAAGCCTCTGTGGATGGAACTAAAGATATCTAATTCAAATTCATAAGCTGAATAATTTCTAAAGCTAGATTTTTTTGATGAGCATGGCTGACTTCAACCAGAAGTCCAGGACAAGTGATATTCACTTCCGTAATGGCATCTTCAAGGATATCAAAGGCAATCCAGTCAACACCAAAAGAAGCAAGTTCATTGGAAATTTCATCGCATTTGTTTTTTAAATCATGCTTTAATTCAATTTTATGAAAAGCTGCTCCTTGAGCTATGTTTGATAGGAATTCGCCTGTTTTAGGAATCTTTAAAATAGATCCAAGCTCTTTTCCCTTAAAATAAATCGTTCTCATCTCCCCTTTCGAAACAGCTGAGACAAAGGGTTGAAGAACGATTGGCCCATCAAGCTCTTTGACTTTTTCACGAAATCTATTTTCTAACTTTGGAGATGATATTTTTTCAACACCAATACCACTATACAGATCAAGTGGTTTTAAAATGAATTCCTGTTCAAAAGGAAAAGTCGTAACAAATTCCTTGGCAAGACTCCAACTTTCACCGACGAAACTTGAGACTGCACCAGAAGTTCGGTAAGCATAAAGTTTTTCGTTGAAGTTCATAATTCCTCGAGGAGAATTCATCACTTTTATTCCCATACTTACCCAGTGATCAAGCATCCAGAGAGTTCTCAAATACCTACTATCAAATGGAGGATCAAGCCTCATGTGAATGATATCTGATTCGTTTAACTCAATAATTTTAGGATCTCTTAGAACAAACGATTTTAGGTAAAAACTATTTTCTACAAACTGCCCATTAAAATCATAAACACGAACTTTTTGTGCTCCTAAATTATTTACCGAAAAATCATTTTTAAAAAAAACGAAAGTTTCAACTCCTGCCATTTTTAAATTCAATGCAAGCATCAGAGATGAATCTTTTTTTATGTTTAATTTTTCGAGTGGATCAATAAATAAAAAATGCCTCATTGCTTAACCTTTATTTTTAAATAATCCGTAAATGACTCATGTTTATCTTGCTCTTTAAACAAGGTATATTCTTGCTTGATCCAAGCTAAGAAATCTTTCAAATTCATTTTTAAACTGGAGTGAAGATGGCCTAAAAAATCTTGCTCCTCCTCATATGTTAAAAAGGCTGCAAAGGCTGCCTGATTCCAAGGTTCATCAATTTTACAATGTTTTGAACTAAGATCTATTTCTAAGCAGAAATTTTTTATTTGAGGCCGAAAAACTTCTTCGACAAATCTTTGTGTCAGAAGATCTGCTTTCTGATCAGTCAAAAATCCACCCATCTTATTAAACTCATCTTGAAGAATTAAAATCAGTTCGACAATTTTTTGATTTCTCAAAGAAATTTTATCTTCTGTTTTCAAATAATCTTTCAACTCATTTCTATCTTTGAAATATTCTTTTAATAGCTCTTTACCAAAAAAATTTGCAAGATTTTCATTTAAATCGACTTCATTTTTAATAAAGAAAATGGTGTGAAACAATTCATGAAAAACTAATTCGGCAAGCTCCACATCATCAAACTTAAAAAATGAAGATAAAATTCGATCTTCAAAATAACCAAGTGTTGAATAGGCAAAAACAGGTCGTACCCATGTCACAAGATTTTTATCTTTTGCTAGAGATGAAGCAAAACTTTCAGCTGATTCTTTACTGAAAAATCCTATGTAAGGAAACTCTCCGACGAAAGGGAACTTAAATTGAAAAGGTTCAATTTCTTTATGTGAGCTTGCTATAACAAGGTAAGAGACGGCCTCGGAATCAAGAATCGTGGTTTTGGTATATATAGAAGTGGGTGACTGCTTAAAAAAGTGATAGAAAAATTTTTTATATTCATTCACTAAGAGAAGTTTCGTTTTAACTTCTTCTGAAATATTCTTATCGTTTAAAATATCTTCATTTGATTTTCCTCCCCACTGAATTTTTAATTGCCCTACTCCCTGTTCAGTCAGATAGCCAATACCAACAGTAGAACAACCCATAAAGATAAGAGTGGAAATCATTAACAAAATTTTCATTAGGTCAATTTTAACCTAATTGATCTTTTTGAGACACAACAAAAATCCCGACAGAGATCAAAATCACTGAAACACTGATTTTGATAATTAACAAAATACTGGCCTTGAGCCAAATTAAGCTCAACGATAGAGAAATCATTAAAACGCAAAGGATCTTGGCCCTCTTTCTAATGACTCGGTTTTTCTGCCAATCTTTTATTGCATCACCAGCAACAGGAAGATTTAATAGCCAAGAATGAAATCGAGGGGAAGATTTCGAAAATAAATAGGCTGAGAGAATTAAAAAAGGTGTTGTAGGTAAAACTGGTAAAAAAGCCCCTACAACTCCAAGTGCAAAACTAATCCAAGCAATGATAAAGAGAATCCATTTCACCAATTTTTCCCAAGAATATTGATGATTTTTCCCTGAGTGGAAAGAGCTGTTGCGGATGTAATTTCTACATCAACCCAATTCCATTGAAGATCCTGTTCAGGAAATTGTGGTTCAAAATGAACTAATCGGTAACAAGATGACCTTCCAGTCCACTTTAAAATACCCTTATTCATTCCTTTTTCTTCGACTAAAACCCTGTAGGTTTTTCCAATCATGTTGGAGCGAATTTTCTCTTGAATCAATAGTTGCTTTGCTTGAATTTCGCGAAGTCGTCTTCCACGGATATCATCCGTTAGAACATCTTCCATTCTTGCGGCCTTGGTTCCTTTTCTAGCAGAAAAAGAATAGGCATATATGAAATCATATTGAGCAAGATCTAGAAGCTTCATCGTAGCGAGGTGCTCTTCTTCAGTTTCATTTGGAAATCCAGCAATGATATCAGTCGAAATAATGATCTCTGGATTTGCCTTTCTCATTTTTTCCAAAAGCCCAAGATAATGCTCGATGGTATACTCTCTAAGCATTCTTTGAAGAACTGTATTTGATCCTGACTGAACGGGGAGATGAAGGTGATTCGCAAGCTTCTTCGCATCTTTGTGAGCAGCAATGAGTTCATCGCTCACATCATAAGGGTGAGAAGTCGTATAACGTAGCCTTTTGAGACCATCAATCTTGTCGAGTTCAAGAATTAATTGAGCTAGGGATTCCCCATTATCTTTTCCGTACGAATTAACATTTTGCCCAAGAAGCATAACTTCTTGAACTCCTGAATATTCAACAAGCCTTTTAACATCTTTAACGACTTCTTCAAGTCTTCTAGATTTTTCTCGACCTCTGGTAAAAGGAACTATGCAATAGGAACAGAATTTATCACAACCTTTGATGATATTAACAAAGGCCATAGGTGAGCCATGAGTAATTTTAGTTTCAATCGAATAATTGTCAGTTTTATCCCATGAAGTAACAGAAAATTTCCTCTCTCCTGCATAAGCTCGATAAACCATTTCACCAATGTTATCGACAACATCGGTTCCAAATGCAAAATCTAGTTGCTTATATTTTTTGATAAGATCCTTGCCCTCAGTCTGAGCAATACACCCACCGGCGGCAACAACCACATTTTTCTTCAGGCCAGTTTCAGGATTAATATCCGGAGATTCTTTTAGTTTTTTTGTTTCACCTAAATGTGAATAAAATTTTTGATTAGCAAGGTCTCTTACTGCACAGGTATTAAAGATAACTAGATCAGCCTCTGATTGCTCTTCTGTTCTTGTAAAATTCAATCCAGAGAGATGAGATAGTATTCTTTCGGTGTCATGATAGTTCATCTGACAGCCATAGGTTTTAAGCCAAACTTTTCTTGGAGGGAATTCTAACTCCCCAACTTTAATCATTTCGTTACTCATGGCGGCGAAATATAGCAGTAAGTGCTAGACATGTAAAGCAAAGCAAAACTGCTAGGGCCCTAAAAGAACTCTAGCTGCATAGCAATAAAAAAAGACAAATTAAAAATAAAATGAAGAATTATTGGTGCAAAAATAGAATGGAATCTCAGCAACGCCTGACCACATAAGACACCTAAAATAAAAGTATAAAACACTTGAAAGCCAATAAACGGAATATATTCCACAGGTAGAACGAGAAGACCTATGAGATGTGAAAATGCAAAAATTGCTGCAACCAACATTGAAGTAACTCTCTTTCCTCCAATGTTTGTCATCAGAAATCGCTGAAAAGTCTGCCTAAAAACTAGTTCCTCTAAAATAGGAGCAAAAAATAATAAATGCCATTCTAGATTATGGACCAAGCGAAAAGGAACTTGTATTTCAAATGCACTGATAGCTCCGACAGAGCCCACGGCAAGCAAGAGAACTATAAGAACAGAATAAAAACTATGTCGATTTAATTTCCAAGAAAAAATCCAAGGTAATCGAAAAAAAAAACAGATCCCCAGAGCAAAAAGGAAATCAAAAATATAAGAAAAGGAGATCGTTGAAGGAATTTTTTGCCAAGGAAGCCCCCAAGAAAAAACAAAATATGTAATAACTATGACAAAAAAACTTAACAACTTAGTTCTCCAACGAGAGTGAATTTATTTATTAACTTGATTATTTCATCATAAAATTGTGGTTTTGTAACTTTGATTATTTGATGAAAGGCTGGCGCTGTCGATGCTCCATGGCCGTGATTTTTATCATTAAAAATCACTATTCTTAGAGAATCATCTTCTTCAAAGTAATAGAATATATCAAGATTCATTGCCAGAATTCTTAAAATTCTTTTTTGGGATTGCGGTTCAATTCCATAAAAAATTCCTCCTGTAAGAACAAGTGCTTGATCTGATCTGATTTTATCCAGGGCTTGAGAGAGCACTTTAAAACTAACTTTAATCCATTCGAGCGCCTTAAGCTCACTTTGAAGGTCGAGAGTCGTAGCTCCCACAACAGCGGTCAAGATCGCTGGCTTATTATACTCCAAAGCACTTGAAATAATTCCGTGGACAACGAGGTTTAAATTATCCACCAATTCACGATCTTCTAAACCAGAAGTCCTTATTTTTTTAGAAAAATTATCTCCCCATTCAACACTCTGAAATTGACGATGATCATATTTACATAAAACTCTGTAATTTAAATTCCTGTCAAAATGTTCTAGTAAAAAATTTTTTGTTGAATCATGAACAAAATTGAGATTCCATGAAAAAATAGTCCAAGAATTATCATTTAGATAAATCTGATCTAAGTATTTTTTTAACCTTTCTTTATGTTTCTTTTTAAAAAAATTCACTTTAAGAAAAACTCCTCGATGTCCGACCAATTCGAAGAGGAGTATAAGTACTCTCTGTGCTCTTGTCTTAGGAGTCCATCCTGAACTGCTTTATCCAAAAAATTTAAAAGGTGATCAAAATAACCATTGATATTATAAAGAGCTATTTTTTTATTATGAATTCCAATTTGTTTCCAAGTTAAAATTTCAAAAAGCTCATCAAGAGTTCCCATCCCTCCAGGAAAAACAAGAAAAGCATCGGAGAGATCATACATCAATTTTTTTCTTTCATGCATATCTTTCACAACGTGTAGTTCTGTTAGGCCAGAGTGAGAGATTTCCAATTTTGTTAGCTGTCTCGGAATGACTCCATATACCTTTCCACCCAAATTAATTAATTCATTGGCCAAATCACCCATTATACCAATTGATGCTCCTCCATAAACCAAGTCCCACTGATGAACTCGAAATTGATTGATAACTTTTCTAACTTCAATTGATACCTGGGGATCTTTACTGTGAGAAGAACCACAAAAAATACAAATTTTCATACACGACCTTTGATCGAAACTCTTAAGAATAAAAATTCAACCATCATAAAAACAAAGAACGTCAAATAAAAGCCACCTGTTTTCCAAAATATCCATGTATTAGTTTCTTGGAACAAAGAGATATAAATCATAAAAGTTGAATAAAGAGAAAGAAAAACGGCCATATGCCATTCAAGCTTTGCATAAACTTGATCTGGAAGAACTTTTTTAAGATTCATTTCATGAATCATTTCCATCATAATGGATTTTTTTTTCAAACGGTAAAATGATAAAAAAACAAACATAATATAGCCAGTAAATGTAGGTTGAAGTTTAAACCACACTCCTTCCTGTGCCCATAAAGAAATACCACCAAGTACTAAAATCAAAAAAAAATTAAGTTTGGAGATGGTATGAATTTTTTTTGTAAAAATTTTTTCGGCCACAATCTCAACAAGTGCCAACAATAGTCCACCAATAAGTGCAATTGTTAGTGAATAGTATGTTTCTAATATCCAGTAACCAACTGCAGGTATAAAAGATAAAAAGAAATAAGGCTTTTTTTGAGCAGAATTCATGAAAAATAGCTTATGCTATTTTTCTCAATTTTGCTTCACAATAGGATAAAAAATCTGTCTTAAAAGACGTGGGGTCTAAAATGTCAATTTCTGCTCCCAAAGAAAGAAGCCAGTCGTAGAGATCTTCACAAGGTTCAACATAAGCTGCCCAAATAACGTCGCCATTAGAATTTGTAATCATACATGGCTTACCCAAAAAATGATATTGCGGGAAAAGATTTATATTTTGTGGAGAATGAATTTTCAGAATGAGTCTAGTTTCTTTATCACCCATCGATCTAATGGCCGAAATAAATTCATCAATTTCAAACAATGATGCCCTGGGATTAAAAGAAGTATCGGAAGAGGAAATTCCTTTCATATTTTGAAATGAAAATACGACTAGGCAGTGATCATAGGTATCCTCAGCTATAAGTGATAAATGACCTTCTAAAAAAACAATCCTCCAAGGAAAAAGATTGTAAATTTTTTCATCTGAACTTTTTAACTCAATGACACTTTTTTGATCGATGGCCACTTCTATTTGATTTAAAAACTTTTGTTGATCCTCATTGAGAAAATGCTCCCACTTTTCAAGATGACCCAAAATATTCATAATCGTCTGAATAGGGCCATCATCAAGGAGTTTTTTCTTTAGTGAATTAAAAACCTTATCATCTTCTCCGGCGAGACTTGACATTAATACCAACTCTCTTAGCTTTAACCATTCTCCAGGGGTTAATGGAAGCATATACTCCATTGACTGGGCACTAAAATCAACCCATTGCTCTCCATCTTTTTGATAGATCTCAGCTCCTGTTCCCTCTGGGAAAAGCTGTCTTAAAAGGGTCATCGTTTCTATCTGACTAAGACCTATTTGCTCACTCAAGTCAGAAACCTTAATTGCTCCTTGCTGAGCTCCGATTAAACAAACGTTTTTCCAAATACTTATGCCGGTTTTATTCATTATTAATTCCTACCCAACTTGACCTGACTTGTCGGCTTTTTAGTTTTAAGTCTTTAGTGCATTTTTTTTAGTTCTTAGGGATAATAGAGTTATGTTGTGGAATTCTTTAATTAAAAATCCAATCTTTGCCATCGGACTAATTATGTTTGGATTATTTCTTTATCAAGTCTACAACAAAAAAAATCTCCTACTTAACTACAATGACAAATTAATATCAACATCATGCAAAGCTGTACTCATAAGATTAGATAAAAAAATACCGGCAAATTGGAAAACTTTTTGCGAAGGAAATAATCTAGCAATTGAAATAAATGAAGTGGCCATCCCAGAAGATGCTACAAATCTCAGGGCTCTCATGTATCGTCAACTTGCAAACCATATGAGTTTTACTGCAAAAATTGCGACTCAAGATATTCTAGAAAAAGTATTTTTTATTCGCTTTAAACTAGTTCATAAGAAATTAGAAATTAATGCAGTCACTGAAGGAAAATTTTTAGTGAAACTTAAAACCTTAGAATCTGTTGATCATATCTTGGGTCACCTGAAAAGTACTGTTCAAGTCAAAGAAACGATTAAATAATTCGGCATCCCTATCCTCGAAAATTTGATCTTCTATTTTATATCTCCAAGCGTGAAGAAAAACTCTTTCTGATTTTTCCCCTCCGTACAGCTCATCACCTACGATTGGATAACCCATAAATGCTAGTTGCGCTCTTATTTGATGCCTTAAACCAGTTTCTAACTTGATAACAAGTAATGAGTAACCTAAGTGAAACACCACTTTTTTTACTTCCAAAACTCCTTGATCAGAAGAAATATCCGAAACTTGTGTGACAACTTGCTTACTACCTTTTTTTTGACTGGGTCTAAAATAATTTACCCATTTTCCTTCTTCAGAAAAATCACCTTTAACAACTGCAAGATAAAATTTTTCCTTAACTATTGATGAGAAGTTTTTTCTCATTCGCAGATAAAGCTCTTCATTCTTGGCCAAAACGAGTAATCCAGAGGTCACAAAATCTAACCTATATAAAAGCCCACGATCATAATGAATCTCATTCACCTGAAGTAAATCCCACCTCTTTGAGTATGAAAGGAAATTCAAAGCAGTATTTTGATCTTCATATCTTTGAGGGTGAGAATGAAGATTAAAAGACTTATGAATAACTAAATAAGAATTATCCTCAAAAAGAATTTTAAGCTCAGGCCCCTGAAAACTTGGATTAATCTTTAAATGATTGATTAAATTAATGTCTATTTTTAGAATTTTTTTGGGATATATCTTTGTGTTAAGAGATTTAGAATCATAATGTTTTTTAATCAACTGTTTTGAACAGTGAAGAAGTTTTATGAGGGCCGTTTTAAAATCACACTCCTCATCTATCCAACATATTTCAACTAAATTCATGATTATTTACTATCGACTTTTCTTCCATCCGCTCTAAGATCAGACTTTTTAATTAAAAATTCAACTCTTCTATCATTTATGGAAGGGTTTAATTTCTCTTGAGGCCTTGAATCACCATAAAAAATGGTTGTCACTTTTTTAGGATCAATTCCCCGCTGAATCAGAGCTTTTGAAACGGCCATGGCCCTCATTGAAGATAAAGCATAAGCATCAGTTTTAGAATCTGAATTTAAAGCTTCGCCCGCTTCTGCATGCCCTTCTACCATGATGTGCCAACTATTTTCTCTCATCATTTTTATAATACGATCAAAAACTTGAATATTAATATCATCAATCCCCGTTGATCCTTTAGAAAAAAGAATCTGATCCTTCATCCTGACAAATATGGCCTCTGGCATCTCAAAGACGTTGGCAGAATCACCTAAATCATTATCTGAGAGCATTTTCTTAACATCTTTAAGCTGGCCATCAGATTCTCGGTTGATTTCATGTTTATCCAGCAATCCTTCTGCCGTTAAAAATTCAATGGGAAAAGGTTTAGGAGGATTATCCGAATCAATCATCGTTGGTGCATCATTTGGTGACTTCCCTGGCCTCATCACTTCACCTGGCTTTAAAACGTTTCCACCAAATGCATTTCTAAGTGAACCGATGGCCGCTTCATACTTAGCTGTTTCTGTTTTCGCAAATGAAAGAAGTAACACGAAAAAAGTGAGAAGAAGTGTACAAAGATCTGAGAATGTTGCGAGCCACCCCGGAGCACCAGGCTTACAAGGAGGACACTTTGGCGCATTAGGATCGGCCATATTTACTCCTTCTTCTCCTCAACTACTCTATCTTTTGGTGGCAAGAATGAGTCAAGCTTTTCTCTGATCACACGAGGGTTTTCACCGGCAACAATTCCAAGCACTCCAGCAACAATAATATTCATCTTTGTCGCCTCTTGCTTGGATCTTTGTTTTAATTTAGCTGCAATAGGAATGGTAAATACGTTCGCTAGAACTGATCCATAGAATGTTGTCAAAAGGGCAACCGCCATGGCGGGACCAATCGCACTTGGGTCTGACATGTTCTGGAGCATCTGCACGAGACCAATTAAAGTTCCGATCATTCCAAAAGCTGGACCATCTGCACCCATACCTTCAAAAATCTCAATACCCTTGGCATGCCTTTCTTCCATTGCGGCAATTTCAAGTCCAAGGATTGAAGTAATCACTTCAGGTGGTCTGTTATCAGCGGCCAAAGTCACGGCCTTTTTTAAAAATTTATCATCTACAGGAACTTTTTCTAGAGCGAAAACAGATTCTCTTCTCGCCGTTTCCGCCAACTTTTGGATTTCTGCAATCATCGCCTTTGGGTCTGCTGGTGAGAAAAATATCGATTTCATAAAAACCGAAGCACAAACTTTGACGGCCTCCATGGGCCATTTAATCAGGGTTGATGCAACAACTCCTCCTCCCACAACAAAGATAGAGGGAATGTCGATAAAGATTGAGAGTGGAGATCCATAAAGAATAGACCCAATAATAGCGATGGTTGCTAACACGAGTCCTGATACGGTTGCTATATCCATAAAAACACCTTCGAAAAACGGTTCTTATGGTCTAACTATCGGAAGATTAAAATTGAACTTAATAGCGGAAGTGCAAGAAATTACTTGTCTTTACTCATCAACAACGAGGCATCAATATAGCTAAGCATGGCTGCTCTCAAATCTTCTACGCTGACTTCAGCACTTGTTGAATTTTTAAAAATTTCCTGAGAAATAAGCTCAACCGGAAATCCAGTCATTTTTGAGAGAACCTCAAGAGAGATAGTTGTATCTTTATCAATTTGACCCACCTTGGTCGAATTTTCTTTCGTCATTGAAGACTCCCAAAATTAAATTAAGCTACAAACCTATCCTTGGCGTAGCGAGTTATCTCAAGCATATCTATTTAAAAAAAAGAAAGTCAACAAACCTCAATCGTAATGTAAGTTTTTATTAGAAAGAAGTCATTTTTAATTTGTAACAAATTGATTTTACGAGACTTTTAATTAATTCAAGGTGAAGAAAGAAGTGTCAGAAAACTGTCAACTTTCGCCTCCATTTCATTAAATTCCTGAGCTGCTTTGGAAAGAAGAGTGATACCTCCTCCAGCTCCGTACTTCCATTCTTTGGTTGATAAATCAATATGAGCGGTTCTTATGTTGATGCTAGCGAATTTTTTTTTCTTCCAAAACAAGACTGTGCTTCCGGTGTAAATGCCACGCTTCCACTGTTCTACAATTGAAATGATCTCTAGTACCCTTTTCTTAGGAGCTCCAGTCACACTTCCTCCAGGAAACAAAGACTGAATCAAGTAGAGAAAAGAGACATTATTTAAAAGTTTTAACTCCAGTAAACCATACTGATGTAAAAGTCCCGGAACTAGAAGTGGTGCTTTTTTCTTGATAACTTTTGTCCTGGCCCCGTCAATTTTATTTAAATCATTTTTAATTAAATCAATAATCATAAAAAGCTCAGACTCTTGCTTTCTATCCCTCGTAAGTTCACTCCATGAAGACTTAAAATCATTTTTTTGCTTCACGGTTCCTTTGATTGGAAGAGATTTAATTTTCTCATTTTCATATAAAAAAAGGCATTCTGGAGAATTACTAAAAATAACTTCTTCATGAAAACTAGTGATATGGGCAAATGAACTTGCTTGTTTTCTACTTAGCAAAAAATCTTTTAAATCTTGAGGTTCTAAAAAATTCTCGTGTGTAAAGCTATAGGGACAAGTTAAATTAACTTGATAACAATCCCCATTAATTAAGTTTTCTTGAATTTGATTGAAAGCATTTCGATACTCCATCCATGATGGTCTTTCTAAAGAGTTCAGTTTGATTTTCTTGAGATATGAAGAATTTAATTTTTGAAACGCAAATTCCTCATACTCAATATCTAGGACTAGAGGATCTGACTCTGATACAAGTTGGCCAAGTTGGTTAAAAATATAACCACTCTCAAAATAAAAATGAATCACTCTTGGAGTGAATTCTGATTTAACAGAAATAGAATCTAATTCATTTAAATATTTTTCAAAGTCATAAGGTTCAATTCGATCCGTAAGAAGATTTTTTCTCGAATTTTTATAATAAACAAATGCACTCTTGGGGTTTGATAAATGAAGAGTTTGATTATTTTTCCATTTGAAAGAGGAAAAAATCATTTAGTCTCTGGCCTTTGGGCCAAATCAGCAAACTTCGTTTGAGAACCAATCCACGATAATTCAGCTGTCCCTGGTTCTCCGTTTCTGTTCTTGGCGATAATAACTTCAGCAATACCCTTCTTAGGTGTTTCAGGATCGTAATAATCCTCTCTATGAATAAGACAAACAATGTTTGCATCTTGCTCTAGAGATCCAGACTCTCTTAAATCTTGAAGCTGCGGTCTTCTATCAGTTCTGGCCGCTGCAGCTCGATTAAGCTGAGATAAGGCGACGACAGGAATTTCAAGTTCGTTGGCCAGCATTTTAAATCCACGAGAAAGCTCGGCAATTTCTTGCTCTCGATTTTGTTTTTTTGAATGAACAGGCATGAGTTGAATATAATCTACAACGATCATCGCAAGACCCTGCTCTGCTTTAAGCTTCCTACAATAAGATCGAATATCCATAATGTTCGTCGATCCTGAATCATTAATAAAAAGCTTCAAGTTAGAAAGTTTTTGAACTGCTGATGAAATTGATCTTAAATCCATTTCATTAAAATCTTTTGTTTTTAATTTTCTTGCATCCACACAGGCTTCAGATGCAAGAAGCCTCATAGATAATTCGGCATACATCATCTCATAAGAAAAAACCGCCACCGCTAAATTCGTTTGTTTTGCAGCGGCTACCGCCCAATTAAGTGCCAAGGCTGTCTTTCCCATACCTGGTCTAGCGGCAATAAGGACAAGTTGCCCAGGTTGAAGACCCAAGAGCATTCTATCAATGGCAGAAAACCCTGTTGAAATTCCTGCAATCTCCCCTTTTGCTCTGGCCGGTTTTTCTAACTCAACCAAATTTTCGTAAAGGGCCTGCTTGAGAGGCACCATCTTATTATTTTTGGTTTGATTCGTTAGCTTAAAAAAACTTGATTCAACATCCTGAAGGAATGTATCGATGTCGCCTGAAAAACTTGTACCAGTCTGCATGATTCTAGTCGCCGTTCGAACAACTTCACGCAAAACACTTTTTTGCTTTATAAGACGTGCATAAAATTCAATATTGGCAGACGAACCAATCTCTTCACAAATATTTAAGAGTGTTGTCTGACCACCGATTTTTTCTAACTTACCATGGTTATTTAACTTTGAAGAAACAGTGACAATATCAATCGGCATGGATTCATGCTGAAGATCTTTAATCGCCTGATAAATAACTCCAAACTGTGGATGATAAAAATCTTCTGCCGTAATCCCCACATCAGAGATTTCATCCAAACTAGATTGGTCAATAAGAAGACAGCCTAATAAAGCCTTCTCTGCCGAAATATCATGGGGAAGTTCTTGAGTGGTTACAGCATTCATTTTTTTCCTTTCTCAACCAAAAAAAAGGGCCCCTTATTTGGGGCCCTGAAAGAAAATTAATTCTATTCTTGAGCAGCAGCTTCAGCTTCTGCGGCAGCAGCAGCTTTTGCTGCTTCTGCTTTAGCTTTTTTCTCTGCATTTCGTTTTTGAGCTTCAGCTTGTTGCTTTTTAAGCTCTTCTGCCATAGCAGCATCAATAGCAACTTTAACTTTGAAATTTGCAACAACATCATTGAAAAGTTTTGCTTTAACTTCATAAGTACCAAGAGCTTTGATTGATCCATCAATATGGATAAGACGACGCTCTAAGTGAATTCCCTTAGTCTCAAGCTCTTTCGCAATTTCTGCAGTTGTAACTGCACCAAAAAGACGTCCGTTAGCTCCAACTTTTTTAATAAGCTCTAGAGTCATACCTTCAAGCTTTTTCTTAACAGCTTCAGCTGCTGATTTTTCAGCAGAGATTTTCTTTGCTAAAGCTTTTTGCTTATCTTTAAGAACGTTAGAGTTCTTTTCATCGGCCAAAATGGCCATTTTCTTTGGAAATAAAAAGTTTCTAGCAAAACCAGCTGAAACGTTAACAATTTCGCCAATCGTTCCAAGTGCCTTTACTTTTTCAATTAAGATAACTTTCATATAAGTTTCTCCTGAAATTAATCATCTGTTTTAAGTTTTTTAAAATATTTTCTAAATTCAAACCAATTATCTAAAAGTCCAACGATCGCGATGAGATAATTTGCCATAAAAATGACAATCATAACCAGCAATGTTCTAAAGAAGCCGAAGATTCCTAAGAAATTAAGCAAGTCAGTAAAAACACCAAATCCCTGGAAGAAATAAAATACTCCCAGACACTTTATGATCGTAAATCCTAGTGACTCCAATTGATATTTTCCAAACTCATTGCCCCAGATTGCTAAAACAAGTCCTAGAACCAGAACAAAAACGAATGGGAAGGGCACTTTAAACTTTAACAAGTTTTTCTCTGAGTAAGAAAAATCATGTCCTGTAAGTAACATTCTTCTACTTTTTAAAGTAAGAAACATGTTAAACCATAGCATTAAAAAAACACCAATAAACATAAAGCTAGGAATGACTTCTTTTAATTCCTTTGCCAACAGTTGTGGATTTTCTAAAAGCTGTAGAACCTGAATAGAATCTTTCTCTGAGCTTTTCTCAATTAATTCTTTTTGCTCAGCTATTTTTTCAGAACTCTGCTCTAGCTGTTTTACAATAAATTGCTCTACAGTGATTTTCTCTTGCTTGAGTACAACAAAGAAAGCTCCTGATAAAAGTATCAGAAAACTCATACCTATTGCGACTATTCCTTTAACTGGGGATATACCTCTGACAGTTATTTCAGCAATTGAAAAACCAAAAATAAAAACACATATGTAAAAGCCAAAAAGCGTAAAATCCTGATAAACAAGATAAGAAAAAATGAAACTGGCCAAAAGCCCAAATAACCCCGTTAAAGTACCCTTAACTCTTCCATATAAAATAAATGCAAGAGCAAGTGGAAATGGAGCAAAAATTGACATAATAAAACTTACACATAAAACAACAGACGCTATACCTAGCAAGGCTAGCCTGCCGTTTGATAATTGTGGAGGTTGAATTACATCTGAACTCATAGAAATCTCAACTCTTCAATTAACGAGCAATCTCGTTAGATTGATAGCTAATTAAAAGCATGTTTCTTCCACGCTTAATTGATTCATTGGCCCTTCTTTGAAATTTTGGAGTAAGACCAGTGATTCTTGCTGGAGAAATTTTTCCAAATTCATTTACTAACCAAGAATAAGACTTTGGATCTTTCCAGTCAGGAGAAGTTTTCTTCGCAGAAAACCAACAAGATTTACGCTTTGAGTGCATTTTCTTGTCTTTGTCTTCTCCACCAAACTCATCATCAATTTGAGCTGCTTGAGTGTGGTTTGGGTTTTTGTAATTTTTTACGATTGAATCTTTGTGCTTGTCTTCACCAAGTTTTACAACAATGTAACGAACAATATTTTCATTAATACCAAATCTTCTTTCGATTTCTGCATTAACTTGTCCATTAGCTTTGTACATAAAGTAGTGGTAAGCACCTTTCTTAAGACCTGATTCTGTAGGCTGAGCAAATGATTTTACTCCCCAAGAATCTGTAACAAGAACTTCTGCGCCAAATTCTTTTAAAGCTTCTGTTAAAGAAGTTTTAATAGAGTTAACGACTTCCTCGGATGCGTCCGGGCGAACGACAAATGCCGTTTCGTAGATCATATTTCCTCCTGGATTATAATTAAGCCCATGAACACTATTGTCATGAGCAAGTTCGAAATATGTAATAAATGTCCGAAGATAATTATCAAGACTCTTCTATAAAGTCCAATTATTTTAAGAAGTTACCAATAAGCCCTTGATATAACAAAGCTTTAGACTGTTTTATACTGTAAAAAAAATCATCAACGAGGGAATTTTTTTCAATTCCCGACTCCCTTGATGTCCTTTCATCATAAGATTGATTCATTTCAAATCAGGAGTTTTTTTATGACAAATTCTTTAACTGTTTTTATGACTTTTTTAATTATTCTGTCAGCTTGCTCTAAAGTTCAAGAATTTGAGAAAAAAACAGAGTCTATGGAAAAAACCACCAAGCAAATGTCCTCTACGACTAATGAAATGAAATCAACAACAACAACCATGTACCAACAAATTCGATCTAAAGAAGCCGAAGATACCAGAGCAAAAAAATTTGATAGTCTTCTAGATGAAGAAAATAATTTTGGAGAAAAATTCACTGCGGCCGGAGTCTATTTTAAATCTTTTGAATTTCAACTATGGAACGCTCATGTTCAATATGAAGATATAAAAAATAGAGAAGAGTTATATCTTGATGCTGCAAATGAATTCACAAGAAGATTGTCGGATATTTACGAAAAAATTGACCTAGACTCAATGAGCCCAACAAAAACTGGAAAATTTCATAATGAAGAAATGGCGTTCTACTCTTTATCAGCAACGCTACATTTTCTGCATAGTTATCAGCAAGACTTGGCAAATAAGAAAGAAGTTGAATCAGTATCATTCTACGATCTCATAAAGAAGGCCTTAATCAAAGATTTGAACCATGAAGAACTTAAAGAGCATGAAATAACTCTACTTAGCGGAATGAATAAAGAGATGATGATTGAACTTATTAAAGCAAGAGTAGATATTCTTTCCGCTCTCGCTCTAAAAGATCTCACAGATAAACGTGATATGAGTCTAGGACAAAAGGCCAAAGCTTTTTTCTTTAAAATCTCAGGAGGAAGACTTGGAACGATTGATCTTCCAGAAGTTTATGAAAAATCTAATGAAGCAACAAAAATCACTGTTTCAACAAGGCTTGAAGCAGCGATGAAAGCCAGGAATTTTCTCAAAGAAATCGGAGTCTCTAAGGATCTAGAAAAAACACTCCGCTCCGCTTTTTCAAATTTAGATTTAAATAAACAAAACAATTCATCAAAAGCTGAAGATGATTACAGAAAAAATATTAAATACTTAATAAATAATCTGTTGGGTTAATTTGAATCTGGAGCGTAAATTTCATATTGCTCAGAGTGATAGTTGTTATCCGCCCTAACTAAAAGAGTTTTGTTGAAATTTTCTTCTAAGACTTCAATAATTCCGAAGTCCTCAGAAGAGAGTTTCGCACAAACTTCTGGATGAGCAAAAATTGTTATTTTTTGAGCACTTGATCTTTTCATGACCTTTTGAAGCTCTCTAATAATTTCAAAGCTAACGGTGTCAACAGATTTAACTCTTCCAACTCCTTCACAATAGGGGCATGGCTCGCACATTGTTCTGATAAGAGTGTCGCGAGTTCTCTTT